>OLHA01000015.1_pt1 | contig 123339 bp, 110 predicted proteins | sample 1605961 | NCBI WGS metagenome assembly OLHA01 (sample SAMN03283288) | human gut metagenome | biome: human-associated habitat; material: feces | host: Homo sapiens | place: Peru | collected 2012
TCATATTTAAATTTTAGCACAAATGAATTTGTTTGTCATTAAAATAATGAAGGCTATCTCGTACTTTTGAGACAGCCCCCTGTTATAGCGGGGGCAGGACTCGAACCTGCCGGACGGACGGTTAGGAACTTACAGAAATCTGTAAAAGTCCGTCCGACCGTCTGCCCCGCCAACAAAACTGAGCGAGAGAGCTACTGGTTGATTAAACAAAACTTGCTTAATCAACCTTGACCGCTGTAGCTAGAACGTGTAGTTTATTTTCTTTGTAATGTGAATACATATAATTAGATTTATAAACTACAAATAAAAAACACTAACAAAAGACAATCCCGCAAAAGTTCTTAGTTAGTGTTAAACTACCTAAAATTGTAGAATGTGCGGTTCATTCTAGTAAATTGCAAATCCCACCCGAAAATACTACTTTCAAGGGGTATTATTTTCATTTGCAATTTAACTAGGGTAATATTATCACGAGGACCCGATACTTGCTTTACAAAGACTTGTGTAGAAAACAAAAATGTCTCCCAATCGGCCGTTTTGTAAAAAAATGTCCGCACGGAAAGACGTGGCATTAAAAAGACAGCACTTAACGAACGTATTTCAGGACAACTCAAATAGAGTTGTCCTGAAAACTTCAGTTGTTGCACAACTGCCTTTATTTACGTGTGCGCTCATGCGCACTAATTGAACTCAATCGCAAGTTGAAACTTGCTCAATCGTTCAATTTTAACATTCGCTATCACTTATCTAAAAGGTAGCGTCTTCCCGGGCGGACCTTCCGTACACAGACAAATGGTTGCGAAATATTCAGTTATATTTATATTTTTTTTTCAATAGGGTATAATTTTGTTTACAATGAGTAATTCTGAAAAAAAACATATCGTAACACAGAATGATGTGGCACGAGAGGCCGGCGTTACAAGAAGCATGGTCAGCTACGTAATCAGCGGAACAGCCGAGCGTTCTGTAGCTCCTGAAACCCGCCGCCGCATCCTTGACGCAATAGAAAAGCTTGGTTACAGGCCCAACAAGGCGGCGCAGGCCCTTCAGCAGGGAGACGTGGCCTTTGCATCAAAAAAAATTGGTGTAGTCCTGTGCAATGCAGACGTTTTCCGCCGCCCTTATTATGCAGAAATACTTTCGGGTATTCACACGGCGGCTTATGAACATAAGTACCAGGTTGCGTTTATACGTTTTTTTGAAGAACTCAGGGATCCCGTTTTATTCAACGAACTAATTCATCCCGAAGAAATAGGCGGCCTCATTCTTGTTTCTACAGATCAGGTTTTAAAGACAGACGATGACTACAAAATCCTCAGCACAATACGGGAGCGCATTCAGAAAATTGTCTGCGTTGACTGGAAGTGTGACGGGCTTACAAATATTCTTTTTGACAGACAGGAAGCTGCATACAAAGCTTCTGAATATCTTTTTCACCAAGGGTACAATGATATAGGCTACATCGGTGAAAATGACGAGCGTGTTCTTGGAGTGCGCCAGTCTCTTCTTGAACGCGGAATCTTTACTTCTGAAAAAGATTTTTATCTGGTTCAGGCTTTTAACATGACAGGCGGTTATGACGGCGTGCGTGAACTTTTGAAAACACGTTCTCTTCCGCGTGCTGTTGTCTGCGGTTCTGATGAAGTTGCTATCGGTGTAATGAGCTGTCTTAACGAAAGAAAAATTTCCATTCCCGAACAGGTTGCGGTTATAAGTATTGACAATATAGAAACAGCGTCCTATACGACTCCGCCTCTTACTACAATAAATGTTCAGAAAACTGCAATGGGGGCGCGTGCAGTGGAAGCCATCGTTGGTTCACGCGACAAAAAAACTGCTTTTGAACCAGTCAATATTCTTCTTCCCACCAGTATTGTGGTCAGAAAATCCTGTTAAACTTGGAGAATTGCGACTAATATTTGGAATATTCTGACTTTTTTACATTTTTTTAAGCCCAAAATTCAATCATTTCGTTGAATTTAGATTTTTTCCCTTATATAATGATATTATCTTACAAAATCAACAAAAATGTCATTTATGAGAGGACAGAATGGAACTTGAACAGACCCTTCCGAAGTTGTTTAGAAAGAGTGCAGAAAAATATCCTGAATTTTCAGCACAACTTTTCCGCACGAAAGACGGAACATACGCAGAAACAAATTACCATGACTGCTATCAGAAGGCTTTGGATTTTTCAGGAGCACTCCTTAAGTTTGGTGTAAAACGCGGTGACAAAATAGGTCTTATTGCAGACAACCGCCGCGAGTGGGAACAGGCAGATATGGGTCTTCTTGCAATCGGTGCAATTGATACCCCGCGCGGGTGTGATGCTTCTGAAAAGGATCTTTCATACATTCTTTCTTTTTCTGAAGTTGAATATGTTATTGCAGAAAATGAAGCCCAGGTAAAAAAAATTATCAATATCCGTCCAAAAGTACCTACACTTCGCGCAGTTGTTTCTTTTGATGAAATTGACTCTTCCGTAGAAAAACAGCTTGCCGATGCTAACTTAAGATACCATCTTTTTGAAGACCTGCAGAAACTTGGACACGAATGGCGCAAAGAAAATCCCGATGTTGTAGAACAGGAACTCGAAAAAGGACAGTGGGATGATCTTGCAACAATTATTTTTACAAGCGGAACAACCGGTACTCCAAAAGGTGTAATGCTCAGCCACGGAAACATTCTTACCCAGCTTGATGAAGTTACAGAACGCATTTTCCTTAACCCAGGCGAGCGCGCACTTTGTGTTCTTCCTGTATGGCATGCTTTCCAGCGCGCAGTTGAATACGTTATTCTTTCACAGGGCGGAACCCTCTGCTATAGTAAGCCTATCGGAAGTGTACTTCTTCAGGATTTGCAGAAACTTGATCCTTATCTTCTCCCGGCTGTTCCCCGCGTATGGGAAGCCGTTTATGACGGAATCTGGCGCAAGATGAGAAAAACCGGCGGGCTTGTTTATATTATGTTCCGCTTCTTTGTAGCAGAAGCAATGCTCTGGTGTTCAATAGACAGAAAACTACGCAGAAAAAATTCTCGCTTCGGAAGGGACTATCTTGGTTTCTGGTGGCCGGTTCTTGTTCTGCCGTGGCTTCTTCTCTATCCGATCAAAATGCTCGGAAATCTTCTTGTATTCAGAAAAATACGTGCAATGCTTGGAAAGAACTTCCGTTCGGGAATTGCAGGAGGTGGTGCCTATCCCGAAAACATCGACAAATTCTTCTGGGCTGTCGGCGTAAAGGTTTGCGAAGGTTACGGCCTTACAGAAACTGCACCGATTATCTCTGTACGCCCGATTGTTGATCCTGTAATGCGCAACGTCGGAACACCTCTGCGCGGAATGCAGGTTCGCGTTGTTGATGATGACGGAATTATTCTTGGCCGCTGCAAAAAGGGTAACCTTCAGATTAAGGGCGGCTGTGTCATGCAGGGATATTACAAGAGACCCGATCTTACCGACAAGGTTATGACAGTGGACGGCTGGTTTGACACCGGTGACATCGCTATTCTTACTGTGGATGGTGAGATTCAGCTTCGTGGAAGAAAAAAGGACACAATCGTTCTTCTTGGAGGTGAAAACATTGAACCTCTTCCAATCGAGTCAAAGATAATGGAATCGCGTTTTGTTGCAAGTGCAGTTGTTTTTGGAACAAACGAAAAAGGCGAAGACCAGCGTTACCTTACGGCAATCATTCTTCCCAATCAGGATGAACTTGTGTCATATGCCGAAGAAAACGGAATCCAGGCCGACACTTATGAAAAACTTGTAGAAACCGAAGCTATACAGAAACTTATTGAAAATGAAGTTGCCGAGGCCGTTAACTCAAAGAACGGGTTCAAAGCCTACGAACGCATTAACAAGATTGCACTTATTACAAAACCGTTTGAAGTCGGTGTAGAAATGAGTGCAAAGCAGGAAATAATGCGTTACAGAATTGCAGAAATCTACAAAGACAAGATTGCAAAAATGTATGCAGACTGATTTTTGTTTTCTATGCGGATCATAAATTAAAGTTCAATAATCAGGGCGCCGGACTTCTGGTCTATGCCCTGATTTTTTTTTGGCTTCGGAATTGTAAAGGCCTGTCCGGACAGAAGTTTTGAGTCAGAAACAACCAGCAGAAGTCCTTTGTCAGAACACGCATAGTATCCTGTTCTTGCGCCCGGAAGTCTTATCGGGTCGCTTGCAATTCTAAAGCGCAGTGTGGTGCTGTCAGAATTTATTTGCGCGGCATCTTTTTCTTCACCGTCATTTTTTTTCTGAACGGCAAAAAACGAAAGAACAGCTCTCTCTTTCGGAAGATCTGCTTTTTCTGAAAGTTTTTTAAGCACCGCAGGGGCGTTGTCTGTTGCAAAGGAATAGTTGCACCATTTTCCGCCGCGCTTTCCGTCCATAGGGCATTCGCTGCAGTGTGTGCAGGGTGAAACCGGAACAAAATTTTTTCTTAAAAAAGAATCCCTCATTAAACTTACAAGACGCGCTGTTTTGGGAACACCTGGTTCAATTACAAGAATTTTTGTTTTTGGACTGTTGTCTGTATACGAAAGAATTTTTTCGCAGTATTTTTTTGCAAGAAAGTCCGGCGGAAAAGAAAAATCTTCGTGCAGTTCGTTAAGAACATTTGCACATGTTACAAGCGCGGCTTTTTGTTTTATTTCAGTTCCTATTTCACCTTTTACTTTTATTATTTTCCACGGTTCTGTCTTGAGTGCCGCCGCAACAGACAGAAAAATATTTTCTCCCATAGAAAGAGAATTCTGCGAAATATCCATGCAGTACCACGTAAGCGGAACTTTTCTGAGTTCCGGTCTGCTTATAAAAAGTGCAACCGGTACGGTAAGAGGACCGCTTCCTATGTCAAGGCAGACAGAATCTTTTTCGAGCGAAAAAAAATCTTTCGGAAGGCTTGCAAACAGTCTTGTAAGGCGGACCAGATTCCACCAGGTATAGTAACGCACGTATGCGCTTAAAGCTGTTGTCTGATTCATGTAACCGCGTCTTCTTTCACTGCGTTCGTCGGTAAGATTGTGGCTCAGTTCCCTTATCTGAATGGGAAGAAGTGCTTTCTGTTTTGAATTGAGAGGATATGCAGACTCGATAATCTGCCCGAAGTCATTCAGAATTTTTATTCCGTCCTGTGGAATTGCGTTTATGTCAAAAAGATAATTGTCGGGTTTGTAAACTGTAAGGGCTGTTTTTTTGGGAGCGTATTTTTTTTCTGAATTGAATTTTATTTTACCATCTGTACGTTCTGTAAATTTATTTTTCCTGTTTTCTTTCTTTGGATCCGGTGAATTTCTTGAACGCGTGAGGCCTGCTTTTTTTTCATACCATTTGAGTTCAGTTTCATTTCTTTTCATTGCTTTGTGCTTCTCCGGATTTTGCTTTGTTCAGGGCAAGATAAATTTCGCCAAGTTCTTCTCTTATTTCGCTTATAGCCTGAAGGGCGGCTGCTTTTTTTTCATCGCCACTGCTGTCGTGAATGAGCTGGCGTCTTGCCCCGTCGATTGTAAATTTTTTTGTAAAGATAAGGTACTTTAACCGCTGTATTACATCAAGATCGTGCTGGGAATATTCACGCCGGCCTCCCAATCCTTTTTGCGGAGTCAGGCTTGGGATAACTTCTTCCCAGTAACGCAGAACGTGAGGTTTTATTCCTGTAAGTTTTTCAATCTCGCCGATTGAATATCTTGCCATCAGCTTTCCTTTTCGTTCCTGTCCTGCCATTTCTGGCGGCTGGCTTTCATTTCTATCTGAACGGGAATGTTGTCAAAGCCGAGGTCTTCGCGTATTCTGTTCTTTAGATATGAAACATAACTTCCCGGAACATTGTCAGGGCGTGTTGCAAAGATGAGAAAGTTTACGGGATTAATGCTTGTCTGCGTTATGTATCGTATTTTAAAGTGAATTGCTTTTGTTGCTGGCGGCGGATACTTGAACAGCCAGTCTTTGAGAGCAAGGTTAAGAGAGGCAGTGTCTACCTTTCTGTTGAGCTGCTCAAAAAGTTCAAGCGCAGTGTTCATGAGATTTTTAATTCCGTCGCGGTTTTTTGCACTCAGCGGAACAATCGGTGCCCAGTTCATGTGACCGAACATTGTCTGAATCCAGTTCTGTGTATCCCTGATAGCTTTGTTGCTCTGGTCTTCAAGAAGATCCCACTTGTTCAGAACAAATATCACACCACGGCCGCGCTCGAAGGCAAGGGATGTAATTTTTTTGTCCTGTTCCGAAAGGCCTTCCTTGGCGTCAATCATGATAAAGACAACATCGCATTCGTCAAGAGTTTTAATTGCTCTGTTGACCGAATAATATTCAACGTTGTCAGAAACTTTTGACTTGCGTCTTATTCCGGCTGTATCCAGAATCTGAATATCCCTTCCATTATATCTGAAACTTCCTTCTACTACATCGCGCGTGGTTCCTGCGTAGTCACTTACGATAGAAGCTTCTGTGTGCGTAAGGGCGTTGCTGAGTGTAGATTTACCGGTGTTTGGTTTTCCAAGAATTGCAATGCGGATTGGAAGTTCCTGTTCCGTGCCTTCTGTTACTTTTGAAAAATCGAGTCCCGCCACCATCTTTTCGCAAAGCAACGGAATATTGTCACCGTGTGCCGCCGAAATTGGTGTTATGTCATTAAAACCGAACTGCATGTAGTTGAATGCAAGATGTTCGTTTTTACCGCCTTCTGTTTTATTGACGGCGGCTATAAGTTTGTTCCACCAGGGACGCAGCCTTAAAATAAGCTCTTCGTCTTCGGCCGTAATTTCTGTTGCGTCAAGAAGAAGAAGAATTCTGTCTGCCTTGCGCAGGGTCTGCACTGTTTTTTCTACAACAAGATCGTCCATTTCACTTTCGCGCGACTGCATATCACGTGTAAGTTTGTATCCTCCTGTGTCAACGAGATGAACGGGTTTGCCTGCAATAAAACAGGTTCCTTCTACAGGATCTCTTGTTACGCCTGGAGTAGGGTCGGTAATGGCACGCTTTGTATGTGTGAGCGCGTTGAATAGCGTGGATTTTCCTACATTCGGGCGGCCTGCAATTACAATGAGCGGCAGGTTAAAATATATTTTGTCAGGAAAGAATTTCTGTGTGCGTACTTTGCGCTTGCTTTCTGTTTCGTCACCGTCAGAAATCTGTTCTTCTGTAGCTTCATTCTGTTCAGTCTTGTCTTCAAGTTCTTCTGTCTGTTCAACGGTGGCAACCGGTTTTGGTTTTGAAAAATCGGGCTTTCTTTTCTTTTTTGTCATTTTTGTCTCCGGACTTTGCTTTAGAAAACAGAGCGCTTTGTGAGCGTCTCGAGCTCTTCTATAGAAAACTGCGAGAGCGTTTCTTTAATAACGGGAATCTGTTTTGGAGCCATGCTTAAGTTTCTGATTCCCATTCCGGCAAGAATAATCGCGCTTTTCTTTGTTCCGGCCATTTCTCCGCATACCGAAACAGGAATATTGAATTTCTTTGCATTTTGTATTGTAAGTTCTATCATTCTCAGAACTGCAAGATTGTATTCGTTGTAAAGTGGTGCAACATTGGGGTTTTCCCTGTCAACACCGAGCGTGTACTGCGTAAGGTCGTTTGTTCCGAGTGAAAAAAATGCTGAATGTGGTGCTAGACAGTCAGAACAGATTGCCGCCGCTGCAGTTTCTACCATTATTCCAATAGGAACGTCGGGGTTAAACGGAATATTGTCTTCTTTTAATGTAAGCTGAACACCACGTGCGATTCCCAAAACAGTTTCTACCTGCGAAACGTCGGTAATAAGCGGAATCATAATCTTAAGGTTACCGTAAATACTGGCTCGGTAAAGGGCACGAAGCTGTGTTCTGAACATCTGCGGGTAGAACAGTGAAAGACGTATTGCGCGCAGTCCCATAAGTGGATTTTTTTCTGTAAGGGAAGGCATGTCATTTGTTGCAATGAGTTTATCTCCGCCTGCGTCAAGTGTGCGTATTGTTACGGGTTTGTCGCCCATAAGTTCAAGAACCTGTTTGTAGGCTTTAAACTGTGCTTCTTCGCTGAGTGAATTTGAAAAAGAGCCGCCTTCCCTATTCTGCTGCTTTATTTCGTTCATAAAAAGGAATTCTGTGCGGAACAGTCCTATTCCGTCTGCGCCCTGTTCAAGTGCAAGCTGTGCTTCTTCGGGAGTACCAATGTTTGCATACACCTTGAATAAAGTTCCGTCCTGCGTTTTTGCCGGAAGATCCCTGAATTTTTTAAGGGTTGCAAGATATCTTTCTTCGGCTGCTATTTTTTCGTTTGCTTCTTTTAAGGTAGCTTCATCGGGCTGTGTGATTATTTCGCCGAGTGTGCCGTCAACAACAATTGTCTCGCCGTTCAGAACCTGTGACGTAATGTTATTGAGCGCAAATACAGCCGGAATTCCGTAGCTTTTTGCAAGAATGGCCACATGGCTTGAAATTCCGCCTTCGGTAAGGGCAAGTCCTGCAATTTTGCGTTTGCTCAGAATAACCGTGTCGCTTGTTTTCATTGCCCGCGCTACAATTACGGCTCCGTCGGGAACTTCGGTTATGTCAAAGGGCTGGTAGTTGAGCAGGGTGTCCAGTACGTTGCCAAAAACGTCGGTTATATCCTGTGCACGTTCGGCCAGGTAGTCGTTGCCACTGTTTCTGAGCTTGTCGGCATATTCTTCGGCCTTTTCGTTGAGTGTATATTCTATATTGTAGAGTTTTTCCAGAAAAGACTGGTGAAGTTCCTGCATGAAAACCGGGTCTGTAAGCATGAGCTGGTAGGTTTCAAGAAGAACGCCCTGAACGCTGTCTTTTTGTACTGATTCAAGATGTTTGGAAATGGTTTCGCTTGTTTTTTTACAGGCAGATTCAAATCTGTTCCAGTCGATAGGTGCTTCATCGGCTGAAATTTTATATTTTGGAATCTTGCGTTCCTTTGTTTCAGGAAGAATAAATGCCTTTCCGACTCCTATTCCGCCTGAGGCCGATGTACCTAGTATTACGTTCATTATTTTATAATACCAAGACTTAGGTTTCTAGTCAATTAACAGGTATTTAACAGTCAGATGAAGGTTGCTCAAGATTCTGGCGGTGGCGTTCGTAAAGAAGGACTCCGGCGGCGACAGAGACGTTAAGACTGTCGATTTTTCCGCAGGTGGGTATTGAAACAATGCTGTCACACTGGCGGGCAAGAAGTTTTGTCATTCCGTTTCCTTCGCTGCCCATTATTATGCATGATTTCTGTGCAAATTTTGTGTTCTGAAGGGAAGAGCCGCCTGCGTCTGCACCGTAAATCCAGAAACCGGCTTCTTTTAGAATTTGGGCCGCCCTTACCAGATTTGTTACTACTGCAAGAGGAACCCAGGCACTTGAGCCGGCGCTTGTTCTTGCAATAGTTTCGTTGTTCTGTATCTGTGACGTGGAGTTGCGTTCAGGAACAATGAGCAGGCTTGCACCGAACTGATCGCAGGATCTTAGAATAGCGCCAATGTTGTGCGGGTCTGTTACGCCGTCGAGCATTACAACCGTTGCGTTTTTGGGACAGACAGAAAGCCACTGTTCAAGCTGAACATCGTTGCTCGCCTTTTGCTGTTCTTCGGTGGCGGTAAGAACAATTCCCCTGTGGTCACGTGCCTGAAGGGGCAGTCTGGCTACGAGTGTGTCGAGATATTCTTCGTCGGTTTCTTCGCAGTTTATTCCCGCAGTTTTTGCCTGTGCCAGGATTTTTTTTATTCTGGGGCCGGGCTTTGCAAAATAGACTTTTAGTTTTGAGTCACTTTTGTTCTGCGAGGTGTATTTGCGTATTTTTTCTTCAACGGCATGAAAACCGGTGTAAATATTCTCTGTCATCGTAGCCTTGCGTTTGGAAAGAAATTAGTTCTTTCCACAACAATTCTTATACTTTTTACCGGAACCGCAGGGGCAGGGTTCGTTGCGGCCTATTTTGCGGCCTTCGCGGACTACTGTTGTGGGGCGCATCATGCCTTCGCTGTAGAGCCATTCGCCGTTAACCTTTTTGAAACCGCCGATTTCGTGGTGAACGTCGCGGATTCCCTTCTGGGTGTATGTTGCTTCGAATTCTACGATTCCTTCATCGTCATTTTCTGTTCCCTTTTCGGTACGCAGAATTTTAAGACCGTGCCATGTGCTTTTGTTGCTCCAGTCTTCTGTTGCTTTTCTGTCTATTTCGGCAATTTTGTCACCTTTTTCGCAGCTGTTGATGATAAAGTCAATTTCATGCTTTACATAAGCTGTGTATCTTGCCCTCATGAGAGCTTCGGCGGTGGGAGCCTTTGCTGTTCCCTTGATATAAACTTCGCAGCAGTCTGAGTATGCTTTTCCGCTGCCGCACGGACATAAATCTTTGTTTTCGCTCATAATGTTCATATTATACAGATTTTAACGGCTTGTTTCAATCAGCATTGACATTTTCTTAAAATATGTCATAATTAAATATCTTGTGGTAACTGAATTTCAGATACTGTATAATAGTAGATATTCAATATTAAGAAACAGGGGAAAATTATGGCTGATATTTCGCTTAGAATCACCAAAAAATCTCTTAAAGCAAAGAGAAAGGCTGCAATAAAAACAATCAAGGCTCAGACAAAAGAAAAAATTCGCGCTATAAAAATGGAATACGCGGTAAACTCTGAGCGCAAAAAGATAAAGGTTGCAGAACGTGCACAGAAGAAAGAACTTCGTATACAGAAGGCAAATGCACGTCTTGCTTACAATGAACGCCAGCCGCGCCAGTATACTTTGGGCGAGGAACTGTTCAATTCAATAAGCCACGGAATAGGTGCGGGACTGAGTGCAGCAGCAATTGTTCTTCTTGTAATCCGAGCTGTTTTTCATACTCCGGCTGGAAGCAGTACAGCACTTTATGTAACAAGCTTCAGTATTTTTGGCGCATCACTTTTTATTCTTTATTTAATGTCAACTTTGTACCATGCAATAACTGTTCCGGGAGCAAGAAAGGTATTTTCGGTTCTTAACCACGATGCAATTTATATTCTTATAGCCGGAACCTACACACCGTTTGTTCTTACAAAAATTCCTTCATCTGCAGGAATCGCAATCTGCGCCAGTGTATGGGGAATTTGCGCGGCACTCATTGCACTGTATTCTGTGTTCAAGTCAAGGCTCAGAAGTTTTTCTGTATTTACATATCTTGTTTTGGGCTGGCTTATAATTTCTGTATTTACATTCTATCCGTTGGGAACAGTTCTTTCAAATACTTGCCGCGCAATGCTTTTTGCAGGCGGTGCAGCTTATACAGTTGGCGGCGTTTTCTTCCTTATGCGCAAGTATAAGTGGACTCACAGTATCTTTCATCTTTTTGTTCTTGGTGGAAGTGTGCTTCATTTCTTTGCTGTTTATTTTTCTTTATAAATAAATTGTTTTGAAGAAGATAAAAAAGACCCGGCAGCATGCTACCGGGTCTTTTTTTTACCATTTAAGAAATTATGCAAAAATGAGGCGAACCGAAATTACTCCGTCAATCTTCTGGAGTTTTGCTACAGTTTCGTCATCGATTTTTCCGTCTACATCAATAAGGTTGTATGCAAGGTCATTTCTGTTCTGGTTAATCATGGATGCAATGTTGAATTTTGCGTCTCCAAGTACAGAAGTGAATTTTGATACTACACCTGAAACATTCTTGTTGCAGATACAAAGACGTGTTCCGCCAGCAGGAATTTCTGAGTCCAGCTTGCACTTTGGGAAGTTGACGCTGTGTTCAATGTTTCCTGCTTCAAGGAAGTCACGCAATTCTTTTACGGCCATTACTGCACAGTTTTCTTCTGCTTCTGGAGTTGAAGCTCCAAGGTGCGGCATACAGATTACTTTGTCATTTCCAAGAAGTTCTTCTGCTGCAAAGTCTGTTACCAGTGCGGCGATTTTTCCGCTGTTGATTGCGGCAAGTACATCTTCGTTGTTTACAAGACCACCGCGTGCAATGTTTATAATGCGCACACCGTCTTTCATGTTTTTGATTGTGTTTGCGTTAATGAGTCCCTTTGTGTCAGGTGTTTCGGGAACATGTACAGTAATGTAGTCTGACTTTGCAAAAAGCGTGTCCAGGGTTTCTGCGTGTTTTACTTCGTGGTTAAGGCTCCATGCAGCATCTACAGAAAGGAACGGGTCGTATCCTATTACGTTCATTCCGAGTTCAATTGCAGTGTTTGCTACCTGTGCTCCGATTGCACCGAGTCCTATTACACCAAGAGTTTTTCCTTTTACTTCCTGGCCTATAAAATTCTTTTTGCCTTTTTCTGCAAGCGTTGCAATTTCGGCTCCCTTGCCTGCGAGTGTTTCAACCCATTTGTTTGCGGCAATTACAGGGCGGCTTGCAATAAGAAGTGAAAGAATTACAAGTTCCTTTACAGCGTTTGAGTTTGCTCCCGGTGTGTTGAATACAACAATTCCTTTCTGTGAAAGATCTTTTACCGGAATGTTGTTTACTCCTGCACCGGCTCTTGCTATTGCCTTTACGCTCGGGTCAAGTTCCATTGAAAGCATGTCGTGTGAGCGTACAAGAATTGCGTCCGGTCTTACGATTTCGCTTGCAATTTCATAGTCATCACGCGGAAAGTTGTCGAGTCCTTTTGCGCTTATTCTGTCGAGTGTCTGAATCTTAAACATTTTTTCTGATTCTCCTGAATTTTTGGTTTAGAAATTTTCCTTTGCAAATTTGTCCATAAAGGCAATGAGTGCTTTAACGCCGTCAATTGTCATGGCATTGTAAATTGAAGCCCTCATTCCACCTACGAGACGGTGTCCTGCAAGGTTTACAAGACCTGCTTCTGCGGCTTCCTTTACAAATTTGTCGTTGATAACCTTTGCTTTGTCTGCGTCAGTTTCTTTTGTAAGGAAAGGAATGTTCATGAGAGAACGGCTTCCATTTTCTGCAGTTGCATGGTATACATCGCTTGAGTCAAGGTAATTGTAGAAAAGATTTGCCTTTTCAAGATTGCGCTTGTGCATTGCTTCTACGCCGCCGGTTTTTTCTATCCACTCAAGAACTTTTCCCATTACGTAAATTGTGTAGCATGGCGGAGTGTTGTACATGCTTTCTGCGTCTGCGTGGGTTTTGTACATCATCATTGTAGGTGTTCCCTCGCGCGGAGTTTCTGTAATGAGGTCTTCGCGGATAATAACAAGTGTTACTCCGGCCGGTGCAAGGTTTTTCTGTGCTCCTGCAAAAAGAAGTCCGAACTTGCTTACATCGAGCGGTTCTGACAGAATGCATGAAGAAATGTCTGCAACAAGCGGAATGTTTCCTGTGTCGGGAATGTATTCGTAGTGTGTTCCCATAATTGTGTTGTTAAAGCAGATGTATGCGTAGTCGTAGTCACCGCTGATTTTTTCTACTTTGGGAATGTAAGAGAAATTTTTGTCTTCACTTGAAGCGATTGTGTCAACTTTTATTCCAAGGTGGGCAGCTTCTGCGGCAGCTTTTTTTGCCCAGACACCGGTTTTGATGTAAGCGGCTTTTCCTGTGTGTATTCCAAGATTCTGGGCGACCATTGCAAACTGTGTGCTTCCGCCTCCCTGAAGAAAAAGAACCTTGTAGTTGTCAGGAACATTCATAAGCTTGCGTACAAGAGCTTCTGCATTTTCAATGATGGGCTTGTATGCCTTGGAGCGGTGGCTCATTTCCATAACGGACTGGCCTGTTCCCTTGTAGTCGAGCATCTCGGCTGCGCATTCCTTTAATACTTCTTCTGGAAGGCAAGAAGGTCCTGCTGAAAAATTGTAGACTCTGCTCATACTTGTACCCCTTTGTACATTAAACTTTTTGTGGAAGTTCCAGAAATAAAAATCTTTGGCTTCCTTTTATTTTGAACTCTGTGCACACAGCGTTTCTAGCGCCGTAAGCAGGCAGACGTTTTCTACTTCTACATTGTGCGGAACCGTAAGTACACACGGCGTGTAGTTTACTATTCCCTTTATTCCGCAGGAGGAAAGCCTTGTGGCAATCGGCTGGGCTTCTTCTTTTTCTACGGAAAGAATTGCATATTCTATCTTTTCTGACTGAATGACGCTTTCAAGGATTGTAGTCGGATGAAGCGGAAAAACAGAACGCAGAACTTCGGTGCGGTTTACGTTTGAGTCAAAGCCTGCAACAATTCTGAACTGCGAAGACTGGAGTTCGGTATTGTCAAGAAGAGCCTGTCCCATTCTGCCCAGGCCCACAATGCAACATTTCTGTTCCTGACTGTCGCTGTCCATAAGTTCGTCAAGTGAAGCTTTGAGTTCGCATACTTTGTATCCGTTGCTTGCACCGCAGTGAATGTTAAGGAGAGAAATGTCCCTTCTGACAACAGCCGCAGACCAGCCTGTGAGCGACTCTATTTTTTGGGACGTTATTGTTTTTTCTTCATATTCCGAAAGAAGCCGCTTAAGTAAAACGAGACGCCTTTTGGAAGGTCTTGGTATTTCTTTCATTAACAGGAACTCTTCTTTTGATACATTGTGAAAAAAATCACTTGATTTCACAAACAATAATTCAATTTTATTGCTAAAAATCGGTTTGGTCTATTGAATTTGAACCGTTTTACCGGGGTTTTACAAGGTACGGGCGGTTTTTTAAGAGAAATTTTAAGAAATTCTGCTTTTATTGTGAAATTTATCACTATAAAAACATTGGATTTTTTTTTGATTTTTGGTGAATTTGAAAAATCAGGTTCTATTAATATAAGCGTAGACTCTAAAGATTTACTCATGAACATTTATAGGGGTAGTTGATGAAATATTTTACAAAAGCATTTATTTTTCTGACCGCAGTCCTTGCGTTTTTTTCCTGTTCCGGCGGGAATATCGGCGGTGAATGTAACCGGCAAAAGACTGAAAATGCTGCTTCACTTAGGATTGTAAACTGGAATGTACAGACATTTTTTGACGCACAGTGTGACGGAAGTGAATATTCTGAATTTATAAAAAGCCGGCGATGGGGTGAAGAGCCGTATAAGGAAAGACTCAGGCGGTTGTGCTCTGTTATACGCGAACTTGATGCAGATGTTTTTGTAATGGAAGAGCTGGAAAGCGCTTCTGTTATGCATGACATAAGCAATTTTCTGGCCGGCGAGTGGAATGTAAAAAAGCAGTATCTTTACGGATGCTATGCAAAGAATGAAGGAAGTGCAATCGGCTGCGGTGTTCTTTCGAGGATTCCGCTTGAAAATATGCGCGTTCACAATCTGGATGTGCGTTCTGAAAGTGAAGAAATGCCCAGGTTAAGGCCACTTATAGAAGTAAGCGTTGTCTGCGGGAACTCTGATCTTGTTCTTCTTGTGAACCACTGGAAAAGCAAGAGCGGCGGCGCGGAAGTTACAGAAAAATGGCGGGTTAGGGAAGAAGGCGTTCTTGCAGAAAGAATCTGCGCGCTTTTGGAACAGGATGCGTGTGTTCTTGCACTCGGGGATTTTAACCGCGATATTCTTGAGTTTGAACAGGGATCCGCCGCCGCGGGTGTCAGTTTAAGAACAAATTCGGGCCGCGTTGCACAAACACAGTCGCCGTGGTTTGGTGAAGACGGGCTTCTTTTGGAACCGGGAAGTTATTTCTTTAGGGACGAATGGTCCAGAATTGACAATATGTTTGCGGCCGGCGGTGCACGGATTGTCTCTTTTGGGGCAGAATGCAGCGGCCCGTGGTGTGAAGAGATTACTTTTGTTCCAAAGAAATATACGGTCTGGAACGGTGAAGGTTACAGTGACCACCTGCCCGTGTCCTGCGAAGTGGAATTTTTCTAGCGGTTCTTTTTTACCACGTACAGGTATTCCTTTACGTGAATGTTTCTTCCCGAAAGATTGCGGCTTGCCCGGTAAGCATTGTAGGGTGACTCAAGCACGGTAACTGTTCCTGCAGATTCCAGAAGTGCTATCATTTCCTGTTCCGGAATAAAGCCTTCATTGTTGAACGAAATAAGAAGATATTTTGCGCGGATATTCTGTACCAGGTCCAGAAAAGTTGCCGCCGCAAAGCGTTTTTTGTTGTAGTCAGAGCGGTTCCAGTCGCGCGGAATTCCCGAAATGCGGCTCATCTTTTCTGCGTCGGGTTTTGTGTAGCCGGCAATGAGATTGAGCATAAAGTAATTTGAACCGTAGGGATGCTGGTTGTAGGGCGGGTCAATGTAGGCAACATCAACTGCGGGACTGTCAGGGCTTTTTACAAGAAGGTTTGCATCACTCTGGAAAATTGTCACGGCACTTTTGTAGCTGCTCAATACCGGCAGTTTAAGTTCAATTTTGCCCTGAATTCTTGAAAGCGCATTCGCTCCGTTACCGCCGAATTTTCCTGTACCTGTGCGGCTGTTTTTGTAAAAGCCCTTGAATACGCCGCCGGTATTTGCATGAACAGAAGCTTCTGCCAGAAGTGGTGCAATAAAATATTTGCGCAACTGTTCAGGAACAATTTTGTCTATGGACTGGCGCATGCAGTCAAGAAAACACGCGTTGTACGGTGTATAAAAGCATCTTTCTTCTTTCTGAATGTCGTTCATGTCCTGTGGAGCATAATATTCTGAAATAAATCCCGGCTTTGATTTGAAAGAAGTTTTGTCTTTTGAAAGATGAGAGCTGAGTTCTTTTTCACACATACTGTTCAGCTGTGCGCGCAGTTCGTCAAGTTCTGCAAGGTTTATGTCTGCCGCATTTGAAAGGTAACACGAGCTTATGATTCCTGCGTAGTCTTCGAGGTCATTTACGTATTGTTTTGTGGAACACCGCTTCATGAAACGCGATACGATTCCGCTTCCGCTAAAGACGTCAAAGGTCGAAAGTCTTTTCCTGCCAAGATCTTCCTGTACAAAAGAAATGCCCTGTCCTATAAAGTCCAGAAGGGCCCTTTTGTTGCCTATGTAGGTTATGAGCTGTTCGGTAAGAAAAGATTTGTTTTCACTCATGAATATTTTTAAAAAGTGTAGCGGGCGTAAACCTGCTGTATTCCGGCTGTAATCATCATGGAAAGTGTTTGAATTATTTTTTCTTCGGAAGAAAAGTCCAGAACCTGTCCTTCACCGTCGGCTGTTGTTGCAAAAGAAAGCGTGCATGGGGCGGCTTTTCCGTCTTCAAGTGCTTTTTTTATTGAAGTGCAGGCAGCAATATATTCTGTTACGTCACCGATATTTTTTTTTGACGGCATCTGCGTAAAGGTTGCCTCGGTCATTCCGCGGTAGCCTTCGATTGTGGCCATAAGGGCAGTTTCTATTTTGAGCGCGCGTGTTTCCTGCGGACAGTTGTCATACATTTTTATTGTTGCTGCCGGAATTGTGTTTTTTGAACCGGCCGCCGCAGAATCTGTTTTGGAAGAGACAGAAGTTGTTGCGCACGAAGCCGCCGCTACAGAAATCAAAAGTGTAAGAATAAAAAAAGAAAACTTATTTTGCATATCTGGATTTTAGTACATTCGACTCAAATTTTCAACATTCAGAAACGTTCAATTAGTACGCGGTATAAAAAAACACCCGCTCTGATTTTTACAGAAGCGGGTGTTTGTAAATTGAATTCAGACTTTAACTGAATATCTTACTGTGCGTTGTTTTTGTAACCTTTTGCGATAATTACAGTTGCTTCAACAAGCTGAATAACTGCAAGTGCAAAAAGAACAATTCCTACTACAGCAAGCGGAACAAATCCGTTCGGCTGGAAATTCTTGATAATTATAAGAACAAGGGCTGTGAAGGTAACTGCGAACATTACAATCATAGGAATAATTGTGCTGAAAGAGTGTGTTCCCTTCTTGTACATCCAGGCTGTAATTGCAAGAAGTGCAAGCGCTGCGAGAAGCTGGTTTGCAGAACCGAAAATCGGCCATATTTTCTGGTAACCGGCAACCAAAAAGATAACAGAAACAGCTATTGTAAGACCTGTTGCAATGTACATGTTTGAAGCGGCTTTTCTTACGGGGTTTCCTTCAGGAAGTTCACCTGCAAGTTCCTGCATAAGATAGCGGCCTATTCTTGTTGCTGTATCAAGTGAAGTAAGGGCAAAGGCTGAATATGCAAGAATTACGAATACGCGTCCGCCTTCAAGTGGAATTCCGAATGTGTTCATGAATTCAGAAATTCCGCGTGCAAATACAGTAGAAGGAGCTCCGAGTTTTGCTCCTGTTACAGCATCTGTTGCACCATCCTTTGAGAGATAGCAGACTACAATAAGTGTAACAATTGCAAGAAGTCCTTCAACCAACATTGAACCGTAACCAACCAGTTTTGCATTTGATCTCTTGTCTAGTTGTTTTGAAGTTGTACCTGATGCAATGAGTGAGTGGAATCCTGAAACGGCACCGCAGGCTACAGTTACGAAAAGGAACGGGAATAGAGAGTTGCCGTTTACATTGAATCCTGCAAAAGGTGTAAGCTGAACAGTAGGATGTTTTATGAAAACACCAAGAATTGCTCCGGCCATCATTGCGTAAAGCAGGAATGAACACAGATAGTCGCGTGGCTGGAGAAGGAGCCATACAGGAAGAACAGATGCTGCGGCAATGTAAATAATAAGAAGAATGCGCCACTGAACTACATTCATCTTGATTACCGGACAGTAGTATCCTATTACAATTGAAGCACCGATGAGAATTACACCCAGAATTGTGCTGATTGTAAGGTTTGCATGAAGAAATCTTCTGGAGAATCCGAAGAGGACGGCTAGAACGATGAAAAGAATTGAAGCAGTTCCGGCCTGTGCTCCTACAAGAGATGCTGCGTCTGCAGGATTATAGGCAAAGGCTTTTGCGCACATGTCTGTAAAGGCTGCAACTACCAGCGTAAGTGTAATCCATGCGTAGCAGTTAAAAATTGTCTGTGCACGCTTTGAAACATTTGTCTTGATGATTTCACCGACAGATTTTCCGTCGTTATCCAAAGATGCTGCAAGTGCACCAAAGTCATGGACTCCGCCAAAGAATACGGAACCGATGACAATCCACAGGTAAACGGGAACCCATCCGAAAACAGCAGCCAGTGCAGGTCCTGTTATCGGGCCGGCTCCTGCAATTGAAGAGAAGTGATGGCCGAATAAGACAGGAGCTTCTGTCGGAACGTAGTCCGTGTTGTCCTGAAAACGGTGTGCCGGAGTTTCGATGTCATTTTTTGTGACACCCCACTTTTTTGCCAGATATCCGCCGTAGCAGATGTAAGCAACCAGGAAAATTACGATTCCTGCGATTAAGAGAACTAAGGAGTTCATGAAAAAACCTCTTTTGGCGGAAACCCGTCGGTAATATATAGAAGAAGTTTCAGAAAATATCAGAATTGAAATTTACTGAAACTAGTTTCTTGCTTATTTTAAGCGCATGTCGGGAGAAAAGAATTTGCGCTTTTCCCTTGCGTAGACTGAAGAATGAACTTTGCCTGCGTTAAGATCTACAAGAACCGCGCAGCCTTCCGACCATCCCCAGAAACCCATTTTGTAGAGTTTCCTGAACCTGAACTTTTTTACAAGTGATGCCATTTCCTTTGACACAGAGTTATGCACAAGGACAAGAGTTACAATTGTTGACTGATGGTGCCTTGATGGATTTACGGTTTCTTTAAGGATATGTTCAACCTGTTCAAGTTCACACTTAATGTCGTTAATATCCTGTACTTTCCTGACAAGACAGATTTCACGGCTTTCTGTAAAGTCCATTACGTTGTTTTTAAAGATAAAGGTTTGCGTTTCGCGCTTCAGGAATTCAGCCTTTATTTCATATTTGCGGTCAAAAAAAACGGAATTCTTTTCTATATCAAAGTATTTTTCCATTCTCTGGACAAGCAGTTCAACGTAATCGGTGAATTTCATTATAACTTATATTTATGCAGTATAATTAAAGTTTGTCAAGTATTCTGAAGCCGTTTTGTGCAATTACCTTTAATTTTCCGCCGATTGCTAGTCTTTACCCTCGTACAAAAGCGCAGTCGCGGGCATTTTGCAGAAGCTGTTCAATTGTTTTGTCGTCCCAACCGAATGCTTCTTTTGCAGCCTGCAGTTCGTGTATTATGTTTGTGTTTGAAACCGACATATTGTCTGAATTTACAGTGACAATTATTCCGGAGCGCATGAGTTTTGGAACGGGCATTTCTTTTACTGAAGGCGCAACGCAGGTATTAATGTTGCTGGTTGGGCACCATTCAACCGGAATTTTTTTCTTTGCAAGAAGTTCCATGACTTTTTCATCACGGGCCGCGCTTATTCCGTGTCCAATGCGTGAAGCCCCCATTTCTACAGCCGCCGCCACACTTTCGGGACCGCATGCTTCTCCTGCATGTATTGTAAACGGAACTTCAAGTTTTCTGGCAAGGGCAAATACATCTGCAAAATTTTGTGTAGGAAAGAGCGCTTCTGCTCCGGCAAGGTCACAGGCACAGACATTTTTGCCAAGATATTTTTTTGTAAGTTCCACGGTTTTGATATTCTGCGCGCGGTTTTTGTCTCCTCTCATGCAGCATAAAATAAGTGACGCGTTAAAGTGCGAATTTTTTATTCCGGATGAGGCCGCTTCAATGACGTCTTCCTGTGACAGACCTTTTTCGCAGTGTTTTTGCGGCGCGAATCTGAGTTCAGCATAGGAAAGTCCCAGCTGTTTTAATTCAAGGCAGAGCGTCTCTACGGCAGATTCAATGCATTTTTGTGTCTGCATAAGCGAGCAGGGCAGGTCAAAGCGTGAAAGGTATTCGTTAAGGCTGCGACATCCCGGCGGACACATGAGCGCATTTTTTAAGTCCTCGTCTTTTTCGGGAACGGGAATTCCTGAAAGCTGTGAAAGTTTTCTTGCAGAGGCGGGCGAAACCGAACCGTCTATGTGCAGGTGAAGTTCAATGAGATTTTTGAATTTGCTGTTCATTCTTCTATTATATCACGTTTATCTGCAATACGCTTAAGGGAATATGGGTGTTTTTAAGGGCTGGTCTGTGACTGTCACAAACTGGCACCCTGTTTTTGCACAAACTGGCACCCTCAAAAAAAATTGAATTGAATCTTTAACGGCAGCGCCAAATAGTTTACGCTCTAAAAAAATATGGCAGCTACTGTAAGAAGGCTGTCTGGAGGAAAATATGGCAGAACAGAGATATGAACTTAACAAACAGCTGGCCCAGATGCTTAAGGGCGGTGTTATAATGGATGTAACTACACCGGAACAGGCAAAAATTGCAGAAGAAGCAGGTGCGTGTGCGGTTATGGCACTTGAGCGCATTCCTGCAGATATACGTGCAGCTGGCGGTGTTTCAAGAATGAGTGACCCCAAAATGATTAAGGGAATTCAGCAGGCCGTTTCCATTCCGGTTATGGCAAAGTGCCGCATAGGACATTTTGTAGAAGCACAGATTCTTGAAGCAATTGAAATTGACTACATTGACGAAAGTGAAGTTCTTTCTCCTGCTGACGATATTTACCACATCAACAAGAATGAATTCAAAGTTCCGTTTGTGTGCGGTGCAAAAGATTTGGGTGAAGCCCTCAGAAGAATAAGTGAAGGTGCTTCCATGATAAGAACAAAGGGCGAACCGGGAACAGGTGATGTTGTTCAGGCTGTAAGACACATGCGCAAAATGAATGCAGATATAGCCCGCCTGGGTTCAATGAGATCTGACGAACTTTTCCAGGCTGCAAAGGAACTGGGGGTTCCGTACGAACTTGTGCGTTTTGTACATGACAACAAAAAGCTGCCGGTTGTAAATTTTGCTGCGGGCGGTGTTGCGACTCCGGCAGATGCGGCTCTTATGATGCAGCTCGGTGCAGAAGGCGTGTTTGTCGGTTCCGGAATATTCAAGTCTGGCAATCCAAAAAAGCGTGCGGCTGCAATCGTTAAGGCTGTAACAAACTTTACTGATGCAAAACTTATTGCAGAACTTTCTGAAGATTTGGGTGAAGCAATGGTTGGAATCAACGAAGACGAAATTGCCCTTCTTATGGCGGAGCGCGGAAAATGAGAGTTGCAGTGCTTGCCCTTCAGGGGGCTTTTATAGAGCACGAGGCCGTATGCAAAAGGCTTGGCACGGAATGCATTGAACTGAGGGAAAAGTCCGATTTGGACAAAAACTTTGACTATCTGATTCTTCCTGGAGGAGAAAGCACCGTTCAGGGCAAGCTTCTAAGGGAACTGGATATGTTTGAAGGGTTAAAGAAAAGAATTCAGGACGGAATGCCTGTTCTTGCAACATGCGCAGGGCTTATTCTTCTTGCACAGCTCAGTGACGACGGCAGAACCAATTTTGCCACGCTTCCTGTAAGTGTAAAAAGAAATGCTTACGGCCGCCAGCTAGGAAGTTTTTATACATCAGGGGATTTTGCCGGAATCGGTAATGTGCCCATGACATTTATACGTGCACCTGCAATAGAAAGTGTGTCGCCTGACGTGCAGATTCTTGCGCGGCATGAAAATACCATTGTAGCCGTAAAATACAAAAACCAGCTGGCAATGGCTTTTCATCCCGAGCTGGGCGGTGACGACCGCATACACAAAATGTTCCTTGAAATTTAACGATTGAGCAAGTATCAACTTGCGATTGAGTTAAATTAGTGCGCGAGAGCGCACGCGTAAATAAAGACAGTTGCGGAGCAACTGAAGTTTTCAAGAACGGTGGAATCTCCGCCGTTCTTGAAATACGTTCCTTATTTATACGCATTTAGCGCTCTTTGATTAACAGGGGGAAAATCATTCCGCCGGCGGCATTTCCAAGAATTACCACGGTTGTAAGGGCTGCATTTGCAAGAGTAAATGTATGTTCCCCAAGGGCTGCTCCGTTATAAAAAGAGTTTGCAATGGAGTGGTCAAAGCCGCACATTATGAAAACCGGAATGTAAATAAACACGCCAATTTTTTTGCCGCGCTTCCATGTGTCAACGGCAAGATACATGAGTATTCCGCAGAAAACGGCAGAAATAAAACTTTTTACAAGTGAACAGTTTAGTTTTGCTTCGTAAATTTTTTTTGCAGCCCCGCTTACTACAGGAAAATATCTGCCTACAAGAATTCCCATTAAAAAAGAGGTAAGAAGATTTACCAGTAAAATTCTAAGTACAAGAAGAATGTAGCGTGTGTCTTTAAAATTGCATGCTATGTAACCGACTTTTCCTGTGTAAAGGTTGAACTGATATTCGCAGATTGTAAAAAGTCCCGCAGAAAACAGAATTGAACCGAACCAGCCCAGTCCGTATTCATTGCACGTAAGGTAGACGCAACCGCCGATTGTAATAAGCAGTCCCGACGCCACAGATTTTTTTATCTCAGAAAACATAATGCCGAGAGTGTAACATAAATGCACAATAAAAAAAAGCCATGCGTTTACGCTTGTCCGCGGAGCGTGAATCCGCCGGGAATAGAAGTGGGTGATCTTTGTATTTTAATAGAAGAACTTTGCAAAGATTTTACTGAACGCACAAAAATTGAATTATTGGCAGCGGGTTATTTTGTCTGGAAAGGTTTGTCAAAAGTTACTTTTTTGATTAAAGAAAGGCATTAATTTTCAAAAAATGAAAAAAAAAGTTTGACATCCTGCATAAATGTGCTAGAATTATTAGTAATTGGAAACGTTTCCAGTAACGTTTCATTGTGTTATATGCTAGGAGGCAATAATGAAAAGTATGAAAAGAGTTTTGACAGCTGTGGCGGCTACGACAATGGCAGTTGCTTCGGTCCTTACAATGGCATCTTGCAGCAAGAAATCTGAAGCAGGAACTGTCCGCTATCTTAACTTTAAACCAGAGGTTGCAGGTATTTATCAGGAACTTGCAGAAGCCTATGAAAAGGAAACTGGTGTTAAGGTTATTGTTGAAACAGCGGCAAACAACGCCTATGAGTCAACCCTTATGTCAAAGATGGCAACAAAAGAAGCTCCTACTTTGTTCCAGATCAACGGACCAAGAGGATATGCAAACTGGAAGGACTATTGTGCAGACCTTTCAAACACAGAGCTTTACAAGCACCTTTCTGACAAATCACTCGCTGTTACTTCAGGCGGAAAAGTCTATGGAATTCCGTATGTAGTAGAAGGCTATGGAATTATTTACAACAAGGCACTTACAGACAAGTATTTTGCTCTTTCAAACAAGGCCGTAAACATGGCTTCTATGGATGAAGTAAACAACTTTGCAGAACTTAAGGCTGTTGTAGAAGATATGCAGAAGAATGCTGCAGCACTTGGAATTGACGGTGTATTCGCTTCTACATCACTCAAGGCAGGAGAAGACTGGAGATGGCAGACACACCTTGCAAACCTTCCTGTATACTATGAGTTCAAGAACAACAACGTAGACCTTGCTTCTGACGCTACAAAGAAAATTAACTTTGAGTACGGCGACAATTACAGGAACATTCTTGACCTTTATCTTAACAATTCTGTTGTAAGCAGAAAGACAGTAGGAACAAAGACTGTTGTAGATTCAATGTCTGAGTTTGCCCTCGAAAAGTGTGTAATGGTACAGAACGGAAACTGGGCATGGGGACAGATTGCCGATGTTAAGGGCAACAAGGTTCTTCCCGAGAACGTAAAGTATCTTCCAATCTATACAGGTGTTAAGGGAGAGGAAGCACAGGGTCTCTGCATCGGAACAGAAAACTTCTATGCAATCAACTCACAGGCTTCTGCTGCAGATCAGAAAGCAACTGCTGACTTTATCTACTGGCTCTATTCAAGCGAGACAGGAAAGAATTATGTAACAAACAAGCTGGGCTTTATTGCTCCGTTTGACACATTCAAAGAGTCAGAAAGACCAACAGATCCTCTCGCTGTAGAAATCAGCAAGTGGATGTCCAAAGACGGAATTACTTCTGTTGCATGGAACTTCACTCTGTTCCCGTCACAGAAATTCAAGGATGACTTTGGTGCATCACTTCTTAAGTATGCTCAGGAAACAAAAAACTGGGCAGACGTTAAGGCAGATGTTGTTTCTTCATGGGAAAAGGAAAGCAACGCAAGCATGTAATTGCACTGTGCTGTTTTGATACAGACAAATCCGGCGGGGTACAAATAAAAGTGCTCTGCCGGAACATTTAAAAATAGTTTAGTTCTAATTTTTTTTAACATTAATTTGCACTTCATTTGCACTGCATATTTTTTTTGGAGGATAGTAACATGAGAAAATCGATGAATAAATATTTTCCGCTCTTTGTTCTTCCTACTTTGATTGCATTTACACTTTTCTTTATTATTCCTTTTTTGATGGGAATAGGACTTTCGTTTACAAAGTTTACAACTGTTACAAATGCAAAGTGGGTTGGTCTGGACAATTATATCAAGGCATTTACTTTTGACAGTGAGTTTACTCATGCGCTGGGCTTTACTGCGCTGTTTACTGTTGTTTCGATTGTTACCGTAAACGTATTTGCCTTTGCACTTGCAGTTATTCTTACACGCGGTCTTAAGGGAACAAACATTTTCCGTTCAATTTTCTTTATGCCCAACCTTATTGGCGGAATTGTTCTGGGTTACATCTGGAACCTTCTCATTAACGGTGTTCTTGCTCCGTTTGGAATTGATATTACATACAAGGCTCAGTACGGTTTCTGGGGACTCGTTATTCTTACAAACTGGCAGCTTATTGGTTACATGATGGTAATTTATATCGCAGGACTTCAGAATATTCCGGGTGATCTGGTCGAGGCTGCTTCCATAGACGGCGCTTCCCCGCTTGTTACTCTTTTCAAAGTGAAAATACCGATGGTTATGCCGTCGATTACAATATGTACTTTCCTTACTCTTACAAACACATTCAAAATGTTTGACCAGAACCTTGCCCTTACGGCGGGTGCTCCTGAAAAAAATACAGAAATGCTTGCCCTTAATATTTATAATACGTTCTACGGACGCATCGGTTGGCAGGGAGTCGGTCAGGCAAAGGCAGTTATATTCTTTATCATCGTTGCTATTATTGCATTTGTTCAGCTTAGGGCAACAAACAAAAAGGAGGTTGAACAATGATTTTCAAGAGAAAACACGCAGCAGACATGATTTTTACTGTGCTGCTTATTGTACTTGCGGTTGTATTTCTTATTCCTATTTTTCTTGTTCTGCTCAATTCGTTTAAGTCAAGAATTTATATTTCGAGTGCGCCGTTTTCTTTTCCTACAAGCGAGACTTTTGCAGGATTCGAAAACTATATTAACGGACTTACGACTTCGGGATTTTTTGTTTCATTTTTGCGCTCGCTGTTTATTACAGTAGCTTCTGTTGCACTGATTATTCTGTGCACTGCAATGACTTCATGGTTTCTGGTGCGCGTTAAGAATAAGGTTACGAAGGTTCTCTATTACCTCTTTACGTTCAGTATGATTGTTCCGTTCCAGATGGTAATGTATACGATGACTTTTGTCGTAAACAGAATGAACTTTGACAATATTTTTGGAATTGTTCTTGTTTACCTTGGATTTGGTGCAGGACTTTCTGTATTTATGTTCAGCGGATTCGTAAAGGGAATTCCCCTTGAACTCGAAGAAGCTGCAGAAATTGACGGCTGTAATCCTGTTCAGACTTTCTTTATGATTATATTCCCGGTATTGAAGCCGACTGCAATTACTGTTGCAATTCTTAATGCAATGTGGGTTTGGAACGACTATCTTCTTCCTTACCTCATTCTTGGTACAGACGACAAGACTGTTCCGGTTGCCATTCAGATTGCAATGCAGGGCGCTTACGGTTCTACAGATTACGGCGGATTCATGGCTATGCTCGTTCTTGCTATTATTCCGATTATTGCGTTCTATATAAGTTCACAGAAGTATATTATCAAGGGTGTTGTTGCTGGAGCTGTTAAGGGTTAATCTTCTATGACCATAAAGGATATTGCCAGGGAATGTGGAGTCGCGGTCGGTACCGTCTCGCGTGTTTTGAATAACCATCCTGATGTAAGCGAAAAAACGCGCAAAAAAGTTCTTGAAATTGTAGACAAATACGATTTTGTTTTGAACAGAAATGCGCGCATGCTTAAGATGCAGGACGGAAAATTTATCGTGATAATTGTAAAGGGAAGTTCCAGTATTCTGCTGAATTCACTTCTTGAAATAATTCAGAAAAGACTGGAACAGCTTCCTTACAATGCAAATGTTGTCGTGCTTGATGAATACGATAACGAAGCACTTGAAGCACGCAAGATTTATTACGAGCAGAAACCTTTGGGAATGATCTTTTTGGGAGGAAACCCCGAAACCTTTAAAGATGCATTTTCAGAGATACACATTCCCTGCGTAATTATTTCCAATATGGCCGAAAACACAGACAACATAAATCTTTCGAGTGTAAGCACCGATGACATAATTGCAGCTGCTTATTCGGCACAGTATCTTGTAGACAACGGCCACCGCAAGATTGGTGTAATAGGCGGTGATATAAAAAGTTCAGATATGTCACTGCGCCGTTACATGGGTTTTCTTGAAGTAATGGATGCAGCCGGGTGTGCCTTTGACTACAGCAAAATGTACGCAACCGCAAAATATTCCTTTGTCGGTGGCTATGCTGCTATGGAAGACCTTTTGTCAAAGTGCCCTGACATAACTGCTGTTTTTACAATGTCAGATGTTATGGCAATAGGTGCGTGCCGAAAATTGAAGGAAATGGGCCGTTCTGTACCGGAAGAAATTTCTGTTGTAGGCTTTGACGGAATTCCCATCGCTGAATACTACTGCCCAAAAATTACAACGATAAGGCAGAAAGTAGAAGAACTTTCGCAGAACGGTCTGGACATTCTTATTGACTGCATCGAAAAAGGCGTGAATCCTGTTCACAGAACAATTCCGTTTGAATTTATAGAGGGTGAAAGCGTTAAACGCATTTGCCTACAGGAAAAATAAAATGAATGAATTAAAAAAAAGAGCTTCGGGTGTTTTAATGCACATATCGTCACTTCCGGGAAAATACGGAATAGGAACTATGGGAAAAGAAGCCCGCACATTTGTAGACAGACTTGCAGCGTCGGGACAGAGTTACTGGCAGATTTTGCCTGTAGGTCCGACAAGTTTTGGTGATTCCCCGTACCAAAGTTTTTCTACCTTTGCCGGAAACCCTTATTTTATTGACCCAGAAATTCTTTGTAGCGAAGGTTTTCTTTTTTCTGATGAAATAGAAAATGAAAACTGGGGAAGTGACGAACTCAATGTCGACTACGGACTTTTGTACGAAAAGCGTGGCAAAATGTTCCACTCGGTATATGAACATTTTTTAAAAAATATTCCCGCTGACTTTGAAAACTTCTGCCGCGAAAATGCGTTCTGGCTTGAAGACTATGCTCTTTTTATGGCAATAAAAGATGAGCACGGCGGAAAAGCTTTTGGTACATGGGAAGACGGAATAAAACGCCGCGAAGAAAGTGCACTCTGCGATTGGAAGAAAAAATGTGTGCGTGGAACAGAATATTATAAAATGCTCCAGTATTTTTTCTTTAAGCAGTGGAACTCACTTAAAAAATATGCCAATGACTGCGGAATAAAAATTATCGGTGATATTCCGATTTATGTTTCTGCAGACAGTTCTGATGTATGGGCTTCTCCTGACCAGTTTTGTCTTGATAAGAATTACAATCCTGTAGAAGTTGCCGGCTGCCCTCCAGACGGATTTTCTGAGACGGGTCAGTTGTGGGGCAATCCTGTGTATAACTGGGATCTTATGGAAAAAGACAATTATTCCTGGTGGAAAAAACGCGTGGAAATGAGCCTTAAAATTTATGACATTCTGCGCATAGACCACTTCCGCGGTTTTGATTCATATTACTGCATTCCGTTTGGTTCACCGGATGCACGCGACGGAAAATGGCGCACAGGTCCTGGAATGAAACTGTTCCGTGCGCTTGCATCTTCTTTGGGTGAAATGCCCATAATTGCAGAAGATCTGGGCTTTCTTACAGACAGCGTAAAGTCTCTTCTTAAGGACAGTGGGTTTCCGGGAATGAAGCTTCTGCAGTTTGCATTTGACTCACGCGAACAGAGTGATTATATTCCGTATAAGTACGACAAAAACTGCGTGGTTTATACAGGCACCCATGACAACGATACAATTCTGGGCTGGTCAAAAACGGCTTCCCCGGAAGATGTAAAAACAGCCATGACTTATCTGAGGGTAAACAACGCCGACTCTTTGCGCTGTGAAATGATGATTGCCGCGCTTTCGAGTGTAGCAAATACCTGTGTTCTTACAATGCAGGATTTGATTGGACTTGGCTCTGAGGCACGCATGAACACGCCGTCTACTCTGGGAACAAACTGGAAGTGGCGTGCATCTTCTGAACAGCTGTTTGACGCGCAGAATTGGGAAACGCTGGAGTTTTATACAAAACTGTACGGGCGTAGCAGGTAAAATCTGAAAAAATAGGTGCAAGAAACAGTATGAAATGGTAAAAAACCGCAATATTTGCACTATTTTCATGTTGTTTCTTTATTTTTCAATACAATCTCTTGAACAAATTTTGTAAATATGTCAAAATACTCCAATTAGAGGAGAGAATGAAGCAATTTGTTTCAAGAGGTTTTTTAGATGGATTTTGAACGCAACGATTTTATTAAATTTGTTACGGGTACCGTCGCTTTCAGTTTGTTTCTTCTTATTTCATGTATTTGCATTTTTGTTTTTCTTCCTGCTGAATCAGGTAACGCCGTTTCTGAAAATGTCGTATCTGAAGTACAGTCACAGCAGGAACCTGAGTATGACTACGAAACTTTGTTTTCGGACCCGGAACTTCCCGAAGTTGTAATGGATTTTTCTGACAGAGTTGACACCGGACTTGTTCTTTACAGACAGCCGCAGAGCAGAGCCGCAGTTGAGTGGTATTATTCGCGCATTACAAATAGCCGCGAAACAGCACAGGCAATTCTTAAGTCTGCCGACGAAAATGATATTCCTCTTTCGCTTGCATTTGCGCTGGCTCATACAGAAAGCCGCTACAAAACAAATGCTGTACACAAGAACACAAACGGCAGTGTTGACCGGGGGCTGTTCCAGCTTAACAACAACAGCTTTCCGAAGCTTAACGAAGGAGATTTTTACGACGCAAGAACTTCGGCACATTACGGACTTGCACACCTGAGGTTCTGCCTTAACAATGCAGGTAACGAAATAGCAGCCCTTGCAATGTACAATGCCGGAACAAATAAAGTACGCCGCAACAGTACACCGCAGATTACGCTTAACTACATTTCACAGATAGAAAATTACAGAAGTGTTCTTGAAGAAAATTTTGCTACAGAAGTACTGGCCCTCTACAATACCGAAGGTCAGTACAAACTGCTTGCAAAAACAAATACCAGACATTAATTTATTCTGCCTTATTCGTTATTCTGAACTTTGACATAATGATGTAATATGCTATGCCGAGCGGAACTGTTGCTGCAATCCACGCTAAAGGCTCGGCTGTACATATTCCCGCAAAGCCCATTACTGCAGGAAGGGTATATGCGGCAACAGTACGTGCCACAAGTTCAAATACACCGCCCATAAGCGGCCAGAAACCGCGGCCAACTCCCTGAAGTGTATTTCTGTAAATAAACAGCACAAACAGAATGGGGAAGAAGATAGAACATATACGAAGATATGTTCTTGATGCATCAAGAATTTCATTCCAGCGCGCTTCATCCATACTTGCCCTGTCCAAAAAGAGTGCTGTCATCTGGTCACTCAATGCACATGCCAGAATTGCTGCAATAATTGCAAAAGCGACACTTATTACAATTGATTTTGTAACGCCTTCTTTTATTCTGTCGATTTTTGCGGCTCCGAGATTTTGTCCTGCAAAGTTTGTCATTGTTATTCCCATAACGCCGGCGGCAACGGTAACAAGCTGTTCAACTTTTTGTGCTGCAGTAAAGGCTGCAATTTTTGTCGGGCCAAAGTTGTTTAGTGCACCCTGCAGAATTACAACGCCTATTGCGGTAATGGAAAACTGGAATCCCATATTCATTCCAATGTTAAGATGCTTTAATGCGAATTTTGAATTCCAACTGAAGTCTTCGCGGGAAAGATGAAGTTCGGGATAGCGGATAAGAATCCACACAAAAGATGCAATTCCGGCTAAGGCCTGTGCGATTACTGTTGCCCATGCTGCACCTGCTACTCCCATTTTGAACTGTGCAATGAACAGAATGTCAAAAATTATATTCAGTACGGAAGACGCTACAAGAAAATAAAGCGGCGTCTTGCTGTCACCGACTGCGCGCAGTACACATGAGCATCCGTTGTAGAGAACCATTGACATTATTCCCAGATAAATTACAAAAATGTAGTCAAAGGATTCCTGAATTATTTCCTGCGGTGTGTTTGTTGCCTTTAGAATTGGCATTGTAAACGCGCACGCAAGAAGTGTTATTACCACTCCTGATGCAATGTTGAGTATAACATTCATTGCGACGGATCTTCTGAGTCCGTGTGAATCCTGTGCTCCAAAACGCTGTGCTGTAATTACAGCAAATCCGCTTGTCATTCCGTTTAGAAAACCAAGTACCAGAAAGTTCATTGGCCCGGTGTTTCCTACTGCGGCAAGTGCGTTTGGTCCCAGAAGGCGGCCTACAATTATCGTGTCACACATATTGTAGAGCTGCTGGAAAAGACTTCCGAGTAAAATAGGGAAAGAATAAATCACGAGAAGCTTGAATGGTTCCCCAGTTGTCATGTCCATTCCGTCTTTCTTTTGTCTTGCGTTAAGTTCTTTCATAGCATTGAATATATCGCATTGATTTTTTTTGTCTATAGTTTTTTGCGCGGCTTGAAAATAAAAATTCATTAGCGGAATTCAAACCTTTTTTAATAAGTGAGGCATTAAAAATTGCAATTTTTAGAGGTAACTTTGACATTTATTATTTTCTTCTATATACTTACCGCATGGCAAAGACAGTAGACGACAAGAAAATCATTTACACAATGGACAGGGTTTCCCGCGCTTACGGGACTAAAGTCGTATTGAAGGACATAAGCATTTCTTATTATTACGGCGCAAAAATCGGTGTCATAGGTGAAAACGGTGCAGGTAAATCTTCTTTGTTCAAGATTCTTGCAGGCGCAGATACAGACTATACCGGTGAAACGCAGCTTCTTCCCGGATACACAATGGGCTATCTTGAACAGGAACCGCATCTTGACGAAGGCAAAACTGTTCGTGAAATTGTAATGGAAGGCGTTAAGCCAATAACAGATCTTCTTGCGGAATTTGACAAGGTAAATGAAGCATTCGGTGATCCCGATGCCGACTTTGACAAACTCTGTGCAAGACAGGCAGAACTTCAGGAAAAGCTTGATGCTGCCGATGCATGGAACCTTGAAACAAATCTTGAACTTGCAATGGATGCATTGCGCTGTCCTCCTCCCGAACAGGTTGTTGATGTTCTTTCAGGAGGTGAAAGACGCCGTGTTGCACTTTGCAGACTTTTGCTGCAGCAGCCGGATATTCTTCTTCTTGATGAACCGACCAACCACCTTGATGCCGAAACTGTAGCATGGCTTGAGCGTCATTTGCGCGACTATAAGGGAACAATCATTGCTATTACCCACGACCGATACTTTTTGGACAACGTTGCCGGCTGGATTCTTGAAATGGACAGAGGCGAAGGTTATCCGTTCAAGGGAAATTATTCTGAATGGCTTGAGGCAAAGGAAAAGAGACTTGAACTTGAAGAAAAGCAGGCTTCCACACGCCAGCGCGAAATGAAAGAAGAGCTTGAATGGATTCATGCAGGCGCAAAGGGAAGGCAGGCCAAGCACAAGGAACATATTACACGCTACGAAGAACTTCTTGCCGAAGAAAGCAAGCGCGTAAAACTCCGCGACAGCCAGATTTCTATTCCAGCCGGACCGCGTCTTGGAAATGTAGTTGTTGTTGCAGACAAACTTACAAAATCTTTCGGAGACAAACTTCTGTTTGAAAACCTTGACTTTAATATTCCGGCCGGTGCTGTTGTTGGTATTGTAGGACCGAACGGAGCGGGAAAAACCACTCTCTTTAAAATGATTTCTGCTGCTGCAGGTGAAGGGGACGAAAAGCCTGACTCTGGAACAATCAAAATTGGCGAAACTGTAAAACTTGTTTATGTTGACCAGATGAGAAGCAAACTGGACCCCAATAAGACTGTCTGGGAAATGCTTTCGGGTGGTGCAGATCTGGTAAGGCTTGGCGCTGTTGACGAAAAGGGACGTCCTGTAAACGGAGCAGTCCGTGAAGTAAACAGTCGCGCTTACTGTTCCTGGTTCAACTTTAACGGACCCGAGCAGAATAAAAAAATAAGCGTGCTTTCGGGCGGTGAAAAAAACAGACTCAACATGGGAATGATGTTCAAAGAAGCAGGCAACGTTCTTCTTCTTGACGAACCTACAAACGATCTTGATATTGCAACTACACGTTCTCTTGAAGAAGCAATCAACCAGTTTGCAGGCTGCGTTCTTGTTGTAAGCCATGACCGTTACTTCCTGGACAGAATCTGTACTCATATTCTTGCCTTTGAAAACAACAGTGAAGTAAAGTGGTTTGAAGGCAACTGGTCTGAATATGCTGAATGGCGCCGCAAGATGCTTGGTGATGATGCAGACCGTCCTCACAAAACTATGTACCGCAAGCTTACAAGATAGGAAAAAAATGAGCGGACTAGAACAGAAAAAACTTGATGTGAGACTTATTGCGCTTGATCTTGACGACACGCTTTTGGATTCACAGAGAAAGATAAGTGACAAAAATGTTGCTGTACTCAAAGAATGTGCCCGCCGCGGAATATACGTTGTCTTGTGTTCGGGAAGGGCAGAAGACGGAATTTTACCGTATGTGCGCCGTCTTGACATAGCCGGAACACAGGCCGGCCGCTATCTTATTGCAATAAACGGATGCAGTGTGTTTGACCTTCATGCACGCGAGCAGATTTACTGCAGGAGTGTAGAGGCCGATGTTTTGCTTCGTGCAGATGAAGAGGCAGAAAAGGCCGGCTTCAGGAGCGAAGTTTATTCTCCTGACACAATTTTTTACCGCGAAGAAACAAAGTGGACAAGGCTTGATGTTGACCTTTGCGGACTTAAGGGAAAAGTGGTGGAAAACTACCGCGAATTTCTTTCGTCAAAGCCGTTCCCAAAAATGCTCATTCCCGGAGAGCCTGAACAGCTTGTGCCACTGCAGGAAAAACTCAAGTCTATGTTCGGTGAAAGTGCTGTAATTTTTACAAGCAAGCCGTACTTTCTTGAAGTGCTTCCTCCGAACTGCGGAAAAGGTGAGGCAATAAAATGGCTTGCTTCACGCCTGGATATTCCTGTTGAATGTACGATGGGTTTCGGTGACAGCATGAATGATGAAAACATGATCCGTGAGTGCGGTTATGGTGTTGTCATGAAGAATGGTCTTGAGCAGATGAAAAAAATCGCCGCCTTTGTCACTGACAAAACCAATGACGAAAGCGGTGTGGGCGACTTTATTGAGAAGTACATTTTGTAAAAATATTGTTGAGTGTTTGCGAAACTTTCATTTCTGAAAGAAGCGAATTAACGCGGGTACGTGACTGTTCTGTTTGTGAACTGTCTGCTGCCCGCGTTTTTTTTACGGCTCTTATCAGAAGATTTTTTGGTGTATGCGCTGCGTCAATGAATTCCATTACCTGTACATTATAGCCTTTCTGTTCAAGAAGTTCGGAGCGTATGGCATCTGTTGCAAGTGCGGCCATTCTTTCGCGGATTATTCCGTAGCGTGAAAGGGAAGCAAGCGGACTTTGCGGCGGAATACACTTTGCTTTTGTGTCGAGCTGTGTGTTTATTTCGTGCTGACAGCATGGAACAGAAAGTATTGCTTTTGCTCCGTGACTGACCGCGTAGCTTATTGCATAGTCTGTTGCTGTGTCACATGCATGAAGTGTAATGAGCATGTCTGGTTCGTGCGTGTATGTAAAATTTGCAACGTCACCGACATAAAAATTAAGGCCGCTGTAACCGCAGTCGCGTGCAAGTTTCTGGCAGTCAGTAATAACATCTTCCTTTAAATCAAGGCCTGTGATTTCTACAGGAATTTTTTTTATCTCTGTAAGAAAGTGGTATACGGCAAAAGTAAGGTAAGATTTTCCGCAGCCGAAGTCTGCAATGTGAAGCGGCCGTTCTTTTGTAAAAGTGCCGTCGGTGCAGAGTGAAGTTACGCTGTCAATAATGTCATCTATGAATTCAAGAAAGCGGTTTATCTGGCGGAATTTATCATACTTCTGTGCGAGGACTTTTCCGTCTGCGTTCATTACACCAAGCCGTACAAGAAACGCAATAGGAATACCTTCTTTGATTATATAATTTTTTTTGCGGTTTTCTGAAAGCACGGACTTGTTTTGAAAAGAATTGTCTTTGAGCGGTTTGCGCAAAGTTTTTATTTCGCCGTGTCTGTTTGAAAGAATTGTGATTTCTTCTGTTTCTGTTTTTTGCGTTACGTTTTTGAAAGTCGTTCCTGCATGTGTCTTTACGAACTCTTCGAATTCAGCGGTGCTTAGTGTTTTTCTGAATGACTGTTTTGCTGTAAAAAACTCGGCATCGTATTGGGCATTCGGTTTGAGGGCAGAACGTGTTGAACGCCAGAAACGTATTCTTATGTAATCGCGGCCAAGAAGTTGTGCGCAGTTTTTTGCAGGTTTTGAAAAAGTTGCAGTTAAAATCATGCGCAAAGTATATTCCGCTTAAAGAAAAAAATCAATTTGACGAAGCGCAGTATTTTTTAAGGACATTTTCTATCTGGACAATATCAATTGGTTTTGACAGATAGTCATCGAATCCTTTTGAAAGATAATCTTCCCTTGCTCCCTGAATTGCATTTGCCGTAAGAATAATTACAACTGCTTTTGAACTCATGTTGCCTTCCATGGTTTTGAGTTTTTGCAGAACCTGTATTCCGTCCATTTCGGGCATGATGTGGTCAAGCATAATAAAATCGTATCTGTTGCGCTTTACCATTTCAAGACATTCTCTTCCGCTTGCTGCAGTTTCTATGGTTGCCGCGGTATAGGACAAAAGTTCTGCTGCAACGAATCTGTTTATTTCGTTATCGTCCACGACCAGAATGCGTTTGTCAGGAATATGAATGTTTATTTTGGGAAGCTCTTTGTCTGACTTTCTTGGTGCTGTTTCAAGTGAAGTAAATGTTGTGCTGCCGATTGGTTTTTGCGGAACTTCAATGCAGAAGTCACTTCCTTTACCGATCTCGCTTTTTACGCTGATTGTTCCGTTCATGATTTTGAGCATATTTTTGACAATATAAAGTCCCAGTCCTGTTCCTTCTATTCCGCTGTTTTCTGTTTCTTCACCGCGTTCGAAGGCTTTGAAAATTTTGTCGGTGTATTCGCTCTTTATTCCAATTCCTGTGTCCTTTACGCTTATGCGCAGAAAGAATTCACCGTTTGCATAAACCGAACCCACGCTTACCGTTACAGAACCCTGATGTGTGTATTTTATTGCGTTGCCTACAAGATTCATGAGAACCTGACGCATCTTTTTTTCATCTCCGTCAAGTTCAACAGGTACTTTATTTTCTATGCAGATTTTGAATTCAATTTTTTTTGTGCGTGTCCTTACTTCGGCAACAGCTTTTATTTCCTTTAACAAATCGGGCAGCTGGTAAACGTCATTGTTGAGCATTATGCGGTTTGCTTCGAGTTTTGAAATGTCAAGAATATCGTTTATGAGTTCAACCAGATTGTGTGCAGATACAGCGACCATTCTTGCAGATTCGAGCGTTTTTTCATCAGTGCTGTCGCGAAGAATTATTTCGTTCATTCCGATTATTCCGTTAACCGGAGTTCTTATTTCGTGGCTCATTCTTGCAAGAAAATTTGATTTTGCTATGTTTGCACTTTCTGCCTTGCGTTCAGATTCCTGAAGCCTTACGATGTAGTCGCGTTTTTCGGTCAGGTCGTTGATGATTACAATGTAGCAGCTGGTGTCGCCGTATTCATCAGTGATTCTGTTTATTTCAATTGAACAGTAACGGTTGTTTATTTTGCATTCTGCTTCACGTATGCTTTTATCGCCTTTGAATGTAAGACAGTCGACGGGCAGTGAAAAAAGTTCCCACAGTCTGCTCTGCTTTAAATCGTCTTCTATCATTCCGAAGAATTCACGCGCACCGGTGTTTTCCATGGAAAGATATTCTTTTTCATCGAAGAAAAGAATCGGCGTGCTTACTGAATTGGAAACGTATTTTGAAATATTTTCTATGTTTATTTCAGATGCAAGCTGGAATTTAAGAACACTGGCTACCATTAAAACGCCTATTCCCTGCGTAAAGGTGCTGGTCGGAATTGCCGTGAATCCAAAGACAGGAAGCAGTGTGTCAAAAATCATTCCTATCATAATGACGATGCAGCAGATTGCCAGTTTTCCTGCAACAATGCGCAGTCTTTTTCTTCCTGCCTGCATACGCATTAAAATAAGCAGAATAAAAAAGTTCAGTCCGATGAGTGCGCAGAAAATATTGTACAGCGTATTGAATATGTTTGGAATAAAGGTGTAGGACATTCCGGCTTTTGTAGAAAAATAAGTGACGCTGTTGGGACCGATTATAAAAGGCCACAGTGCGCATCCTACAAAAGTTACCACTCTGGTATAATTTTTGAACGCTTTGTGCGAAGTAAGGTAATGCGTCATAAAGGTGGTGATAAATACAAACAGCAGGAACACACCAATCATTCCGGCAGCGCGGAAAATTCTTGCATGTTCAGGATTTGTGCTGTTCCACATAAGGGCAAAGGAAAAACTCCAGAGTGCACTGAAAAAAGCGCATATTCCGTAGAGCCGGCATTGTCTGTTGCGGATTTCTTTGCGGAACATGCGACAGCCCTGAATAAGAGTCAGCAGTCCTACTGTGTAAAGTACGGTTGAAATAATCCTTGCCAAAATAGTGTAATTCCCTTTTCCCATTTTACCATGATTATGCAGATTTTTCACTATTTTTTTCTATAAACGAGCTTTGTCAAGTGCCCTATACTTATATAAAAAAAAATGATACAATATACAGTCATGGGAAAGGTATTTGTTTTTGTAAACCAAAAGGGCGGTGTCGGTAAGACTACGTCTGCCATCAATATAGGCGCTTACATAGCCTTGTCAGATAAAAAAGTGCTTCTTGTGGACTTTGACAGTCAGGGAAATATGTCCAGCGGAGTAGGAGTCAGCAAAAAAAAGCCGACTATTTACGAACTTCTTGCAGGTCAGTCGACTCCCGAAGAGACAATAAAGCACACTGCAGTAAAAAATCTTGATACAATAAGTGCTTCAATAGATCTTTCCGGAGCGGCAATAGAACTTGTTGACCAGGAAAACCGTGAATTCTTTCTTAAAAATGCACTTGCGCCCGTCCGCGACAAATACGATTATATTCTGATTGACTGCCCGCCTTCCCTCGGAATACTTACGCTTAACGGACTTGCGGCAGCCGATGCGATTCTTGTTCCCATGCAGTGCGAATATTTTGCCCTTGAAGGAATTACGCTGCTTCTTCAGACTGTAAAAAAAGTTCAGGAAAATATAAACAAAAATCTTGTCATAGGCGGAATATTTTTTACCATGTATGACAGCCGCACCCGTCTTGCACAGGATGTTGTAATGCAGGTAAAAAGTTATTTTAAGGATGTTGTCTTTAACACAATAATTCCAAGAAACGTAAGACTTTCAGAAGCTCCGTCACACGGGGAACCAATTTGTCTTTACGACCCGAATTGTGTTGGTGCCAAAAGTTATCAGAAACTTGCGGAAGAGGTAATTGCACGTGGCTAAGGGATTAGGTAAAGGACTTGGCGCGCTGATGGAAGATGCTTCAGCCGAACAGGATGACACTTTTGTTTCTTCTGCAGTAACAGCCGCACCAGTAGAAAATAATAAAAAACTTCCTGCGGGAATAGAAGCCGACGAAAACGGAACTCTCTGGGTAAATCCATTTCTGTTAAAGCCTAATCCAAGACAGCCCCGCCAGTATTTTGACGAAGACAAACTTGGTGAGTTGACTGAGTCGGTGCGCCAGGAAGGTGTTCTTTCGCCCATAATGATTGAAGATGCCGGTGACGGTTCTTTCTATATTATTGCCGGTGAACGGCGCACCAGGGCTGCAAGGGCTGCGGGGCTTTCCCGTGTTCCTGTACAGTTGCGCCAGTATTCGGACGTACGCAAGCTTGAAGTTGCACTTATAGAAAATATCCAGCGCACTGACCTTAACCCGGTGGAAGAAGCGCAGGCATATTACAAGCTTATGGAAATAGGCAATTATACGCAGGACGATGTTGCGCGGCGTGTCGGTAAAAACCGTTCCACTGTTGCAAACTGTCTGCGTCTGCTCAAACTTCCCGAAGATATGCAGCACGCTCTTGTTACCGAAACAATTACTGCAGGTCATGCACGCGCACTTCTGAGCGTAGACAATTCTTCGGAACAGCGCATTCTGTTCGGAAAAATTGTGGGACAGGGACTTTCTGTTCGCCAGGCAGAAGCACTTGCCAAAGAAACAAAGCAGCAGCGTGTTCCGCCGGCAGAAGACGATCCTTCAAAAGGCATAGACAAGCGCGACCCGAACTTTGTGGCTCTTGAACAAAAACTTATAGAAACTCTTGGAACAAAAGTTCAGCTTAAGGGAAGTTTTGACAGAGGCTCTATTGTGATTGACTATTTCAGTGCCGAAGATTTGGATCGCATTTACAATATTATTATCAGAGATGCAAACTGAATTTTTTAAAACTTGCGGGACTGTGGTTGCGGGTCATAAAGACTTTGCAGAGGAATACCACAAAATTCTTTGTTTGGAATATCCCGCTTTTTTAAAAAAATACGAAGCACTTTCTGTTTTGCAGAGGCTACGCGGAATTGGTCTTTTGTGTGGAACCGACTGGACACCTCTTTTTAAGAATTCATTTTTTTATTCAAGGTTTGATCATTCCGTGGGAACAGCTCTTATCGTCTGGAATTTTACGCACGACAAAAAACAGACGGTTGCGGCTCTTCTTCACGATGTTTCGACACCGGCATTCAGTCATGTAACAGATTTTAGAAACGGCGATGCACTTACGCAGGAAAGCACGGAGTCGCTTAACGCAGCAATGATTCATGATGACAAAGATTTGGCTGCGGTTTTGGAACAGGACGGTCTTACTGCAGCTGATGTTGACGACTACCACAGGTTTTCAGTTGCAGACAATAAAATGCCTTCGCTTAGTGCAGACCGTCTTGAGTATATGTACCCGAGCGGTGCGGCTTTGGATGAAAGCTGGACGCTTGAAGAAATCAAAAAAAATTATTCTGCCGTGAAAATTCTTTATGACAAAAACGGAATTGCAGAACTTGGTTTTTCTGACTTGCACGAAGCTGTTCTTTATACAAAACGTTTCTGTTCAATAAGTCTGATTCTTCAGCATAACGAAGATAAAGTTGCAATGCAGCTTATGGCAGACCTTGTTTCATGTGCGGTGGAAAATTCTATTGTTTGCGAAAAAGATTTGTATACCTTTTCTGAACGTGAACTGATGCAGATATTCTGCGATTATGCAAAAAAAAATCCGTCCGGAACTTTTGCAAAATATTTTTTTACATTTACTTCGATGACAAAGATTGAACGTTTTAAAACAGAACCTTCTGCAAAAAAAGATTTTTACTGTGTGAATGTAAATGTAAAGAAGCGTTACGTTGACCCGCTTGTTGAACTTAACGGCGTCCGTTCCTGTGCGCGTGTTTCAGAACTGAGTGCAGACGCCGCCTGTTGCATAAACGCATTTTTGAATTACAGGGATACAGAGTTTGGCTGTGTACGGTGGGCGTCATGCAGATAGAAAAACCGCGCAAAATAATTTTTATAGGCTCTGACTCACGGCTTTTGAAAAAATGGGCGGCTGCAAATATTACAGAAGTTATTTCTTCAATAAGTTTTTTGGACAACCTTCTGCCGCGTTTTGTTCCAGACCTGATTGTTTTTGAAAATGTGCGTGACGTTGACATTGCAGAAATACGCTGCAACGAACTTCTGGTTTTTGTTCCTGTTCTGGTAGCAGCCGACTCTTTTGAAAGTTTTTCAAACCTTGCAGGAATTGCCGGCTTTCCGCGTGTCCTTCTGTGCAACACATGCGTGGCTTTGTCTGACGCATTTTATTCTGAATTAAAAAAAATCTTTTCTTCAAAGAAAAATATTCTTCCGGCAAGAACAGGCGCTATCGTTAAGTATGCTGTTCTTTTTATAAACAAAAATATTTCCAAAGCGCTTACACGCGAAATGATTGCTTCACAACTTGGTGTTGCCGAAGATTACCTTTCAAGAATTTTCAAAAAGGAACTGGGCATTTCTTTGTGGAACTACGTGAATGAATTCAGGCTTTTTACCGCAAGAAATCTTCTTGTTAAAACAGGAATGACTGTTTCTGAAGTTTCTCGTGAATGCGGAATTGCAGATGCGGCTTACTTTAGCAGACTGTATTCTTCTTTTTACGGACATTCCCCTTTGGCAGAGCGCCACTGATTTTTATTGTAATGGACTTTTTATTTTTGCTGGGATATAATCTTCTTATGAAGAATACCCTTAAAAACGAACTTGCCGTCTGTGGATTTGCTGCGGTTAAAACACTTGAAAAAATCAACTGGCAGAGAATACAGAGACTTTATTTTACAGACGAACGTGCTCCTCTTTTTGGAGGTCTTTGTAAAAAACTTGCGGCTGCAAAAAAACCGTACAATAAAGTAAAGGATCCTGTAGAACTGGAAAAACTTTGCGGCAGCGTTCATCATCAGGGAGTTGTTGCAATGATTGAACCTCCTGTGATTAAACCTCTTACTACAGATATTACTGCAGCCTGGGTTTCTGCCGGTGAAAGTGCCGTGCTTCTTGATCGTGTAGGCAACGCAAATAATCTTGGCGCAATTGTAAGAAGCGCAGCTTTTTTTGGAATAGAGAATATCGTTATTCCGCTCGATGAAGCCCAGTCTTCTGTTACGACAAGCAGTTACCGTGTCGCAGAAGGCGGAATGGAATTTGTTCACATTTATTCCATCAAATCAATTCCTTTTCTGCTTAAAGATATGGCTGGCAAAATGGTCAGAATAGGAACTGCCCTTGATGCAAAAAAAAGTGTTTCAGAACTTTCTGAACTCTGTGCGGGAAAGCCTGCAATTATTGTTCTTGGAAACGAAGAAAACGGAATAAGCAGTGCAGTAAGGGAAAACTGTGACTATACTGTAATTATTCCTTTTGCCGGAATGAATTCCACTGCAGAAACTCCGAATGTAGACAGCCTTAATGTTGCCCAAGCATCTTCTGTAATTATGTACGAACTTACAAGACGTGCTCTTGAGGAGGAAAAGGTTGACAAGTGACGTTTTCTGTTTTCTTAAAAAATTTGTTCTGTTTGCACTGACGTCTTTTTTTACTGGAACACTTGTTTTTGCTTCTGACACAAAGTCCCCGGTGTTTGCATATTCTGTGCCTGTTGACGCTTCTATTCTGGGTGGCGGACTTGCTCTGACTGCGGCTTCTTATACAGTGCAGCGTTATGGCGGTCTTCCTGAATGGGACGGTAAAAAGTTTGATATTTCAGATGTAAATGCCTTTGACCGTTGGGCCGCCCGTCCTTACAACAGTGCTCTGGATTATACCGGTACAGGTGTTCTTGCTGCCGGAATGATTCTTCCCGCCGCCGTGTTTGGAACAGCCGCTGCACTTGGCGAACTTGAGTCCGGGGAGCTTCCGGGACTGGCTATTATGTATGCAGAAAGCTGGGCTGTCGCTGTTTCTACAAAAAATCTTCTTAAGTATGCTTTTCACAGGGTAAGGCCTTACATGTATTTTGATACAATTGACAGCGGTGCAATAGATAATTTTGACTTTGAACTTTCATGGCCAAGCGGTCACACAACGAATGCTTTTATGAGTGCCGGTTTTTTGACTTACGTGTTCGCGGCTTATTATCCAACATCGCAATGGCGTATTCCACTGACTGCAGTTTCCTATGCATTTGCCGCGGGAACGGGAGTGCTTCGTATTCTTAGCGGAAATCATTTTATTACCGATGTTTTGAGCGGCGCGGTTCTGGGTACACTGTGCGGAATAGGCATTCCATTTATTCACCGCAAAATGACGAAGAACAGCAGCATTAACGGTACTTCCGGCGGTAATGTTTCTGTTGCAGTAAGTCCGCTTGGTTTTAATGTTTCTCTTAAACTCTAGATGTAATATCCAATATTTTTTTTTGCGCAGGCTGAATCAACAAGGTCTTCCAGCGTCTTTGAGTTAAGGTAGTCGTTTATTACTTTGTTAAGGCCGCTCCACAAATCAAGTGTGGGGCAGTCTTTTCTTTTTGGACATGTATTTTCTGTCTGGGCAAGACATGCTACAGGTGAAAGATCGCCTTCTGTTATGCGCAGAATTTCTCCTACAGTATATTCTGCCGGTTTTTTTGCCAGTTTGTAGCCGCCCTGAGGTCCCCTTACACTTTGCAAAAGTCCGAATTTGCTTAAAAGAGACGTAATCTGTTCCAGGTATTTTATGCTTATTTCCTGACGTTCAGATATGTCTTTGAGGGCAGTGTATTCTGTGCTGTCGTGTTGTGCGAGATCTATCATAAATCTAAGTGCGTAACGTCCGCGTGTGGAAATTTTCATAATTGTTCCTATTTCCTATTAATATACTATATTTTTATTGTGCTGTCTATACTTAATTGTTTTTGGCAGCCTGGTGAAAATAACATATTGACAAAGTGAAGGGGTAGAATCATAAAGACAATACGTGGAATATAGGAAACATGCTTGTAAATAAAATCTGCGGGCAAAAGGATGTAAAGGAATTTTTTCTTTCGCGCGATTTGAATCATTTTTGCTGTGGTAATTTCTACGGCTGCAGGTGCCGGTGCAAAAAAAGCGGCGGCTCTTTGCAGTGATGTTCTGTTCAACTGGGGAATTCCAAAAATATATACATACGGAATAAACGTAAATGCATTTGACTGGGAACATACTCCGTCAAAAAAGAAAACGCAGATTCAAAGAAAAACAGATTTTCTTGCAAAAGAAATTTCAAAAAACAAAACTGTACGACCGGGAATAAAACTGCGTCTTATGTTTTCACTTTACCGCGGAATGCAGAAAGCAAACTGGGGCGCTTCACCCGAAGAAAAAGAATACTGGAAAAAACAGGGCTGGCTTGAAAACGCACGTCCGTGGAAAAACTAAATTTCATAAATGAAAAAAATTGTTCCGTATGGAAAAAAATTGCGGCTGATGGTATATTTTATTCGGGGGTATGTATGTCATTGGTTACGAAACGTGCGCTTGAAGCTTCTCTTAAAAATCTTTTGCTTAAGAAGCCGCTTGATAAAATTACAATAAACGATATTGCAGATGATTGCGGCATTAACCGTATGACATTTTATTACCATTTCCGTGATATTTACGATTTGGTTGAATGGTCATGCGCAGAAGATGCAAAAAAAGCCCTTGACGGAAAAAAAACATATCAAACCTGGCAGCAGGGACTTCTTCAGATTTTTGAGGCAGTAAAAGAAAATAAGCCTTTTATAATGAACGTTTACCGTTCCGTAAGCCGCGAACAGGTTGAACAATATCTTTATAAAGTTACTTACGGTCTTTTGATGGATGTTGTAAATGAAGAAGCTGCAAACGAAGCCTCAAACGAAAACGACAAATCTTTTATAGCACATTTTTATAAATATGCTTTTGTCGGAATTATGCTTGACTGGATTCGAGGCGATATGGAAGAAAATCCAAAAATTATTGTTGAACACATTTCTCTTCTAATGCACGGAAACTTTTCACGCGCGCTCAAAGCGTTTCGAACAGGAAAGACTGAATAATTCCGGCAGAAAATTTAATCAATTCAATCAATTTGATAAAATTTCTATCACTTCAAAAATATTGCTCATTGTTTCTGATTTTAAAAGAGCTATATTGAATACATAAAATGAAGCTCAAAAAATGATTTTGTTTTGAGCAACCTTAAAAAATCAACGGAGGTATTTTTATGTATTATTCAAACGGAAATTATGAAGCATTTGCACGTCCTCAAAAACCTGAAAATGTAGACTGCAAGTCAGCGTATTTAATCGGAAGCGGTCTTGCTTCCTTATCAGCCGCCTGTTTTCTTGTACGAGACGGACAGATGGCAGGAAAAAACATTCACATTCTTGAATCAGCCGATCACGCAGGCGGTGCTCTTGACGGAGATCTGATGTCAACTGTCGGTTACGTAATGCGTGGCGGACGCGAAATGGACAATCACTTTGAATGTATGTGGGATTTGTTCCGCTCAATTCCTTCTATTGAAACTGAAGGCGTAAGTATTCTTGATGAATATTACTGGCTTAACAAAAAAGATCCGAACTATTCACTCTGCCGTGCAACAGTAAACCGCGGACAGGATGCTGGAACTCAGAATAAATTCGGTCTTTCTGACAAAGGCGCAATGGAAATCATGAAACTTTTCATGACTCCAGATGAACAGCTTGCAAATGTTAAAATGACAGAAATCTTTGACGACGAAGTTTTCAAAACAAATTTCTGGATGTACTGGCGCACAATGTTTGCTTTCAAAGACGACCAGAGTGCACTCGAAATGAAGCGCTACATGCAGCGTTATATTCATCACATCGGAGGCCTTCCTGATTTTACGGCACTCAGGTTTACAAAATACAATCAGTATGAATCAATGGTTCTCCCCATGATTAAATATCTTGAAGAACATGGAGTTCAATTTCACTACAATACAAAAGTAATGAATGTTCTTTTTGATATTCAGAAATCCAAAAAACTTGCAAAAACAATTGTTGTTGAATGCGGTGGAAAAACTGAAAATATCGATTTGACAGAAGATGACCTGGTCTTCTATACAAACGGAAGTAATGTTGAAAACTCGACTTACGGCAGCCAGACAAAAGCTACAGGAATTGACAAGGAAATTCATGAAGGCGGAACATTCAGTCTTTGGAGAAAAATAGCAGCTCAGGATCCATCATTCGGCCGTCCTGACAAATTCTGTATGGACACAGAAGACAGTAACTGGGTAAGTGCCACAGTAAATACTTTGGATGAAAAAATTCTTCCTTATATTAAAAAAATCTGCAAACGCGACCCGCTTTCAGGAAAAGTCGTAACAGGCGGAATCGTAACTGTAGAAGATTCATCATGGCTTTTAAGCTGGACGATTAACCGTCAGCCGCAGTTCCGTAACCAGCCTAAAGGACAGGTTCTCGTATGGCTTTACGGAATGTTCTCTGACAAACCGGGCGACTTTATAAAAAAGGCTATGCGTGACTGTACAGGAATGGAAATCTGCGAAGAGTGGCTTTATCATCTTGGTGTTCCTGAAGACCAGATTGAAGAACTTGCAAAAAACAGCGCAAACACCGTTCCTGTAATGATGCCTTTTGCAAGTGCTTATTTCCAGCCGCGTGAAGAAGGTGACCGCCCGAACGTAGTTCCCGAAGGTTCTGTAAATTTTGCTTTTATCGGAAACTTTGCTGAAACACCGCGCGATACCGTTTTCACAACGGAATATTCAATCCGTACAGCAATGGAAGCCGTTTATACTCTGTTGAATATTGATCGCGGAGTCCCAGAAGTCTGGGGAAGCGTTTACGACATCCGCGATTTACTGGATGCAACTGTTGCCTTGCGTGACGGAAAGAAAATTACAGATATGAAACTGGGCTTTATAGAAAAAATAGTTTTGAATAAGGTTCTTAAAAAGATTGATAATACCGAAGTTTCAAAACTTCTGAAAAAGCATCATGTAATTTAACAGACTGCAGATAGCCGCTGTTCAATTAATTGAAGAAAAGTTCTTCTTTGGTTGGTCGGCGGCTTTTTTTATTTACGCGAGGAATAGCGCATTCAATATTCAAACTCAAGTCTGCGTTAGTTCTTCTGCTTTTTCCTGAACTTTTTGTGCAAGTTCTTTTGGAGAATTTTTGTTTGCGGTAATGATGCGCACGAATACACTTCCTGCAACGATTGCGTCTACATAAGGTGCAACTGTTTTTGCCTGTGTTCCGCTTGAGATTCCGAAGCCGCCGTAAATCTTTGCTGAACCGGCTGAAACTTTTTTAAGGAATTCAATTGTGGCAGAATCTACTGTTGTTTCTGTTCCTGTAATTCCTGCACGAAGGGCGGCGTAAATGTGTTTGAATCCAAAGTTGGCAAGTTTTTCAAGACGACTGTCACTCATGCTTGGTGCCGCTACCGGTATGTTTTCCATTCCGTTTTCTTCACAGGCTTTTGTTAAACCTTCATCGCAGTCAAACGGAAGATCTGGAATAATCATTCCTTTTACTCCGGCTGCTGCGGCTTTTTTACAGAAATTTTCGATTCCGGGTGTGTAAATTAAAGAACCGTAACTCATTAAATAAATTGTTGTGTCCGGAAACTCTTTGTGCAGTTTTGAAATAAATGCAAGTCCGTCGTGTGTCCTGTAACCGCGTTTTAAAACTTCTGTACATGCAGTCTGGATTGCAGGACCGTCGGCACTTGGGTCACTGAACGGAAGCTGAATTTCAAGAATGTCTGCACCGCCTTTTACAAGAGCTTTTGCCGCTTCAAATGCAATTTCGTCTGTCGGATAACCTGCCACAAGATGGCTCATCAATTTTATTTTATTCATTTTATTCCTCTATTTTGTCTGCATGATTTTTGCGTTGTGAATGTCTTTGTTTTCTTCAAGCCGTTCAATTTCTGCATGAAGGAAATTAATCCATTCTTCACGGCGGAATACAGGACTTGTGATAAATACATCTTTGTCTCCGCGTCCGCTCATGTTGATTATAACAGCCTGGTCAGCCGGCATTTCTTTTGCAATTTTCATTGCGGCGGCTCCTGCGTGTGCACTTTCAAGTGCAAATAAAATTCCTTCGTTTTTTGCAAAGAAGCTTACGGCATCCAGCGCTTCATCATCTTTTATTGCACAGAATTCCACGCGGCCAGATTTTCCCAAAGCAGCAAGTTGTGGTCCTATTCCGCAATAGTCAAGTCCTGCACTGATTGAGCGCGTTGGTAAAGCCTGTCCGTCGTCGTCCAAAAGAAAGCGGCTTTTGTATCCCTGAAGAATTCCGTCGCGGGCTGCGTTTCCTGTCATGCGGCTGGCGTTTTCACCGACATTCGGTCCTATTCCGCCTGCTTCTGCCCCGATAAGGCGTGGTTCTTTTTTGTTAATGAACGGGCTGAAAAATCCTATTGAATTTGATCCGCCGCCGACACATGCTACCATTGCACCAATTTTTATTCCGCGCTGTTCACACTGTTCTTTTACTTCGTAACCGATTACGGACTGGAACTCGCGCACAATGTCAGGGAACGGAGCGGGACCGAGTGCGCTTCCCAAAACATAATGTGTGTTTTCAAAATTTGCAGCCCAGTCACGCATTGCTTCGTTTACTGCATCTTTTAATGTTCTGCTGCCGGAAGTTACCGCGCGTACTTTTGCACCGTAAAGTTCCATTGCGGCAACATTCGGCTGCTGGCGTCTTACATCAACTTCGCCCATGTAAACTATACATTCAAGTCCCAGTTTTGCGCAGGCTGCTGCAGTTGCAACTCCGTGCTGTCCGGCACCTGTTTCTGCAATTATGCGTGTCTTTCCCATTTTTTTTGCAAGAAGACACTGACCGATTGCGTTGTTTATTTTGTGTGCGCCTGTATTTGCAAGTCCTTCGAGCTTTATGTAAATCTGCGCACCGCCCAAAAGTTTTGTTGCTGTTGGAGCAAAATAAAGCGGCGTTTCCCTTCCGATGTAATCGCGGCGGATTGTGTTGAGTTCATCAAGAAATTCTTTGTCCTGCATGTAATGTTTGAATGCAGATTGAAGTTCATCAAGAGGCCGTCTCAAAACTTCTGCAACATATTTTCCGCCATATTCATTAAAAAATCCGTCTGTTGATTCTTTCATTTTATTTATTCTCCATAAGAAATTTTTTCAAAAATTCTGTCTATTTTACCGTAATCTTTTTTTCCTGTAACAGTTTCTGTTCCGCCTGAAATATCTATCAGTTCGGGATTGAATTTCTGAATAAGACTGCGAACATTTTCATGAGTAATTCCGCCGGCAAGCCAGTGTTCACCGTTGGCAGGTTTTTTGTATCCGTGATTTTTTGAATCCTGAATAAAACGCGGTTCACCAAAAAAAGAAAGTTCTTCTGTTTTTTTTGCCAGACTTTCACCGTCGCCGCAGACTGTGTAATAATGCGGAATACCTTCAAGATTTTTTTCTGCTTCTTTATATTCTATTCCATGAACCTGAATGCAGTTAATTTTATTTTCTTTTACAAAATTGATTGCGGCTTTTGCCCTTTCGCTTTTTAATTCGGTAAGAACCGCAACTGTTATTGCATCAGAAATATTTTTTACTTCGCGGCAGCATTCTTCTGCAGTCTGCAAACTTATGCTGCGGCTGTATCCTTCAGAAAGAATGAATCCGCAGAAGTCAGCGCCGGCTTTTGCTGCATAAACTGCATCTTCACAGTTTGTAAGCCCGCACAGTTTTACAAGCGGACGGTTGTTTTTTTTGTTTGAATAAATTTTTTGTGCAACGCGTGTCCAGAAAATTCCGTTTGCATTCTGTTGTGCATTCATAAAACTTATTACAAATTCTTTTGCCATATCAGGATTGCGGGCTGCACCTTCTCCCAGAAGAATTCCTGTAAATCCCATTTCGCCGGCTTTTGTACATGCATTTGAACTCAACAGTCCGCTTTCAAAAACAACTTTCGTTCCGAGTAAACTTTTGTACATTGCAGGAACAAGTGTGTCTACGTCAAATGTTTTTAAGTTACGAGAATTTATTCCGCATACAATTGTGTCTGAATATTTTTTAAGCGAATTGATTTTTTCTGCATCGCTTAAAGTACGAACTTCCAAGAATGCTTTTATTCCGAGTGAAGCACATTTTTTTATCATTGATTCAAGTTTTTCTTTTTCAAGAATTCCTGCAATCAGAAGAACTGCATCTGCACCGCAAAGATACGCAATCTGAATTTCTTCTTCGTCAATCAAAAAATCTTTTCTGAGAACAGCTACATTGTTTACCGCTTTGCAAACGGCGATTAAATCTGCAATAGAACCTTTGAAATAATTTTCTTCTGTCAGTACAGAAATTGCAGACGCACCGCATTCAGCATAAGTAAGTGCAGTCTTTGCTGCATTGAGTTGTGGTGCAATATCACCTTTGCTCGGACTTGCTCTTTTTACTTCAAGAATTACACCACGGTTCTGCATAAAAGGGAATACAGGGCGCTCTCTTTTTTTTGGAATTTCATAACCAAAATTATAGCCGCGTTCTGCAATATCTTTTTTTCTCTGTTCAACAATCTGTGCAACAATATTTTTTTCACAGGCCATTGCTTACCGCCCTTACTTCATTGATTTTTGCAAGAACAGTTCCGTCTTCAAGAGCAGTTTTTGCCATTTCATAACCAGCTTTGATTGTAGAAGTTTTTCCTGTTATATAAAGAACGGCTCCTGTATTGAGTGCAACAGCTTCTTTTATTGTACGACGACCAGTTCCGTTCAGCACATCAAGTGCAAGCTGCGCATTGTCTTTTCCGGTTCCGCCTGCAAGTTCACTTTCGTCACAGTCTGTAATTCCGTATTTCTGCGGATCGATTACAAAATTTACTTTGTGATTTTTTTCGTCAATTATGCAGGCATGTGTTTTTGCACACGGGGAAATTTCGTCATAACCGTCTTCACTGTTTACAACAAGAACACGTTTTGCTCCGAGCATTTTTGCAGCATCTGCTACAGGACTTATAAGCGATTTATCGTAAACGCCAAGCACTTCATAATTTGCTCCTGCAGGATTTGAAAGAGGTCCCAGAACATTCATTATGGTTTTTATTCCAAGTGCTTTTCTTACCGGTCCTGCAAAACGCATTGCTGAATGATAAATCGGTGCCATCAAAAAACCAAAGTTTGTTTTGTTTATAAGTTCAGCAGTTTTTTCAGGTGTTGTGTCAATCTTGAATCCGAGCGCTTCGTAAAAATCAGCAGCTCCAGATTTGCTTGAAACCGCTCTGTTTCCGTGTTTTGCCATTGGTACACCGCAGGCTGCAGCAGTCAGTGCAGAAAGTGAACTGATGTTAAAACTTCCTTTACCGTCGCCGCCTGTTCCTACAATTTCTGCAAGTTTTGTTCCGTCTAAAGGAAGCGGAGTTTTTTTCTGGCACAATACTTTTGCACAACCGCACAATTCAGAAGCAGAAGGTCCTTTTACTGCAATCGCCGTAAGAATAGCCGCCGTCTGTCTTTCATCAAGATTTCCTTCTGTAAGAAAATCCATAAAATTTTTTGCCTGCTCTTCACTTAAGTTTTTATGTGAAGCAATCTGGTTCAGGTATTCTGCAACAGGAAGATTGTCGCGCCTGTAATGCAAAAATGCTGCGAAAAGTTTTTTACAGTTTTCACTTGCAATTGATTCCGGATGAAACTGAATTCCTTCTATTGGCATTGTCTTGTGTCTTATTCCCATAATGTCGCCGTCTTTTGCGCGTGCTGTAATTTCGAATTCTTCGGGAAGTGTACTTTCATCTACAACAAGACTGTGGTAGCGTGTAAACTTTGAACTTTTTCCGATATTTCTAAAAAGTCCGCGTCCGTCCAAATCAATGTCTTCTACAATTCCGTGCTTTATGAATTTTGCCTGAACAATTTTTGCACCGAAAGCTTCTGCAATCGACTGATGACCAAGGCAGATTCCAAGGACCGGAATTTTTCCTGCAAAATATTTTATCGCTTCTTTGCTTACACCTGCCTGTGAAGGATTTCCCGGTCCCGGAGAAACAACCAGATAATCGGGTTTAAGCGCAGCAAGTTCTTCAATTTTATATTCATCATTTCTGACAACTTTAATTTCATCTTTTGTTGTACATTCCAAAGCCTGAACAACATTAAAAGTAAAAGAATCGTAATTATCTATAACAAGAATCATATTTTCCTCCGCAGAATCAAAAAATTATTTTGTAAGAGTGTCAATCAGTGCGCCGAGTTTTTCACAGGTTTCAGTGTACTCGCGTTCAGGATCAGAATCGTAAACAATTCCGCCGCCTGCCTGAAGAGTCCAAACTTTTTTCTGACACAGCGCACTTCGTATTGCAATACAAAAATCCAGATCGCCATTGGAACGAATATAACCTACAGCACCTGCATAAAAACGTCTTTTGTTTTTTTCAAGCCCTGAAAGAATCTGCATTGCACTAATCTTCGGAGCACCGCTTACAGTTCCTGCAGGAAAAGCCGCACGCAGTACACGAATGCTTTCTACATCATCACGCACGTCACCTTCTGTGTTGCTTACAATGTGAATTACATGGCTGAACTTTTCACATTCCATAAACTGCGGAACAGTTACACTTCCTTCTTTGCAAACCCGTCCCAAATCATTGCGAGCCAAATCTACAAGCATCAGATGTTCTGCACGTTCTTTTGGGTTTGACAAAAGAGTCTGCATAAGTTCTGCATCTTCTGCATCATTTTTTCCGCGGTGAATTGTTCCTGCAATCGGGTGAATACTTGCCTTACCTGCACGAACGCGCACAAGACTTTCAGGTGAAGAACCCGTAAGCTGAAAGTTTCCGAAGTCAATGTAAAAAAGATAAGGCGAAGGATTAACGCGGCGGAGTTTTCCGTAAACTGTAAGTGCCGGAACATCACATTCAATCTGCACGCGGCGTGACGGAACAGCCTGAATCAAATCACCTGCGATAATTCTTTTTTTTAGGGCACATACTTTTTCTATATACTCACGTTTTGATTCTTCTGCATCGGTCAACATTTTATATTCAAATTTATTTTCTTCTTCTTCGACATAAGAAAAATCCATATCGTTGATTCTTTTGATAAGTTTCTGCACTTCGTCGTGAAGATCTATTTTGTGTTCATTGTAGTTAAGGCCAAAAAGATGCATTGTTTCTGTAAAGTGGTCAAACACAATGTAAAAATGTCCGGTAACAAAAAGGCTTTCAGGAATTTTAAGTTCATCATTCTGTTCAAAAAATTTTATATTGTCACAGCGTGCGGCAAATTCATAACTTAAGTAACCAAGTCCCGACGACGGAATCGGAATTTCGCAAACATTTCCGGGAAGAGGACGCTTACTTTGGTTTGCTACATAAACAAGTGCATCAAGAATATCTGCAGTTTTTTTTCTTCCGAGTGCATCATGGCTTTCTACATTTGTTGTATCAAACGGAATTCTTTTTTCATCAACAAGAAATGCAATTCCATCTGTATCCTGAATAATTTTGAATGCTTCGCGTGTCATTAGAATTGAATAACGCTCGCGGCCTTTTGAAAAACTTGCAGATTCCAGAATTGCAGTTGCACCGATTTTGCGTGCCAAAGAATACGGCGTGTAACGCTCGCTTGAAAAACTTGTGTAAATAAAATTTTCATCATCAACAATAAAATTCATAAATACCTCACCAGAAGGAAAGAAGTAATGTTTCTATAAAAAGAAGCGTTACTATTAGAAGTAACATACAATATTTTTATGTTACTGTCAAGAGAAACATGTTTTTTTGATTTTCTTTTTGTTAAAAAAGTAAAAAGAATTGTGTTGACAAATGCTTTTCGGGGGGGGGTATAATTTGTTGTTATAGAAACCGTTCTAAACTAATTATATGGGAGATTTTATGAAAAAACAAAAATTGTTTTACATATTTTTTGCAATTGGAATTCTTGCTGCATTCTTAACAGCCTGTAAGCAGGAAGTAGAAGAGCCAAAAAACTACACCGTCACTTTTGACATCGGAATAGAAAATAACGAAGTTCAGTCCAAAGTTTTTCAAGAAGGCTATACGTTTACAGAAACTGATATAGCAGGAATTGATCTTACCGACGCAAAACAAGGATACACTTTTGAAGGCTGGTATTCTGGTGAAACAAAACTTGCTGCCGGTTATAGAGTTACACAGAATGTTACATTCAAAGCAAAATGGACAGCAAAAACCTACACCGTCACTTTTGACAGCAACGGAGGAAGCGGAACAGTTAACGCAGTCAGTGCAGTTTATGGCGACAAAATCATTCTTCCCGAAAACACTTTTACAGTTCCAGACGGTTACAAAAGAACTGACGGTTGGGAATACAATGGAACAAAATATTCTGCAGGTGATGATATTTCTGAACTTGTGTTTGCTTCAGATAGAACAATTGAATTCAAGGCCGTTTATCTTTTGAGCGATTACAGAATTACTTTTTCTGTTCTTGGCACAGAATACGCAAGTTATCCTATAAACGAAAATGAAACTTTAAGTGCAGAAAATCTTGCAGAAATAGAGAAAATTACAAAAGAACATCTTCCAACCGGTTATAAAGCAATCAACTGGTATTCAAATGAAAATGCGGTAAATCTTTCTACACTGACTGTAAATGAAGATACAGTCCTTGAAGGAAAGCTTGTACCAATTTCGTATACAGTAAAGTTTGACGCAAACGGTTATGAAGGAACTGCACCAGAAGCAATTGTTTGTGAATACGATGCAGAATATACTGTTCCTGAAAATACACTTATAAAAAAATATTACAAATTTTCAGGCTGGAATACATACGCTTCCGGAATTGGAACAAAATATTCTGCCGGTGACTCTTTCTATAATCTTACAGCAGAAGACGGCAAAGAAATAACTTTGTACGCAATTCTTGAAGAAGATCTTAATGCCGATGTTACAATAAATCTTGTAAGCGAGCATGGAACAGTTTCTGACACAATGATTGTAAAGTATAAAAGCTATATTTCAACAGACGGTTATACCGGAAGCCTTGAAACACAAAAACTTCCGGTGCCAAGCGAACAGGGCTACAAATTCAACGGCTGGAAAATAAATGATACTTTGATTTCTGATTATCGGCCTGTTCAGGTAACAGATACAATCACAGTCACAGCAGACTGGACGGCTAATTACATAAGTGTTTATTATTATCTTAATAATTCCAATAAATTCAAAGTTTATGACAGCAACACAATGAATTCTGTTTCTTCCTACTTTTACGAAACACTTAGAACAGGAATAAACACAATTTTGAATAAGGACAAAATATTAATCAGTGACGCTTATGAATTTACCGGATGGAATACAAAATCTGACGGAAGCGGAACTTCTTATTCAGACAAAGCAGACATGAAAGAAATCCTGAACTCAAAAACTTCTTCTTCAATCGATCTTTACGGACAATGGGTTCCAAAAAATATGACTGTTACAGTAAATTTGCCATCTGTAAGTGATTCAGACTTAGAACTGACTTATGACGAAACAACTATGGAACTTAGTGCACAGTTTGGTACTTCGGATATGTCTTCAACAAAGTGGTATGTGGAAGGAACATATGTTTGCTCAGGAAGTACATTCAGTGTAAGAAACTATATCGGTGGTCGTGAAGACGGTTGGCATTCTGTTATGGCAACTTATACTTCAGAAGGTACTACGTATTCAAATACCGTAATGGCAAACCTTAATGTAAAATCGGAATAATTATAGAGAGGAAAAATATGAGAAAGATAATTAACAGGAAGATAAAATTTTTAGCGGTTGCTTCAATTTTTATGCTTTCCATTTTCGGATGCAAAAATTCATTTGAAGTTGAAGAAGAACAATTGCAAAACGTAACAGGAAAAACCGGAATCACACTTGCAGGATTTTCTTTTGAAGAAGAAGCAAATGAAAGAACAGCTTTTCCAAAATATGACAAAACTGCCTTTACAGACATTGAACTTAAGGGAAAGAAAAGTGCAATGTCAGGAGAGATGACTTCTTACAAAACTTACGCAACTTATGCAGACATAATGCGTGACAGCGGAGTTATTGAACTTGATGCAACGGCTTACGATTTTACGCTCAGTGCAAAATGTTATGGCGCAGCTTTTTCTTCAACACTTTCAAATATAAGCATTCAGGATGGAATAACAACAAAACTGAATTTTATTATGGCTGTGACAGATGAAACTAAGACAGGATTGCTTTACTTGTATTATCCTTCAGAAGAACAAGACACCACACTTAAGTTCACAGTTTCTGTCGGAACAGCAGAGGCGGCAGAAGTTACATATGACACTGACTTAAAGCGTTATGTTTATTCAGAATTGCTCACACCACAAAATTCACTTATAAAAGCTGTAATGGAAAATACTATAACCGGTGAATCTTTAACAGTTCCATTTTATGCAATAGTAAAAGCAGGTGCAAAAACCACAATCAATTGTGAAGAAGTTTTTACAGGACTTTATGAACTTTATTCATATTCTGTAACATACAACTCAAATGGAAGTTCTTCTGCCGATACAGTACAAAAGTTTAATCCAAATTCTTCAATAGAATATTGTACATTTGAAGCTCCTAAAGGAAAAAAATTCTGCGGATGGAATACAAATGCTGACGGAAGCGGAACAAGATATTCAGCAGGAGATACTCCGGTGCTGGATAGTGACACAACTCTTTATGCTCAGTGGGTAACATACGATACTGCAACTTCAATATACACAATTTCTTCTGCAGACGAACTGCGCGCATTCTTCTCTTATGCAAAAGATGAAATTCCTTACAAAGATGCAAAACTTCTTGCAGACGTAACAATTTCTGACTGGAGCGTGCCGGGTACATTCAACGGAACATTTGACGGAAACGGAAAAACACTGACAATTACTTCTGTCAAAGAATTCTATTCTGAAAAAGATACCTCCACTGGCGAAACAAAAACTTACAGCGGCTTTTTGGGAATTCTTGGTGGAACAGTTAAATCCCTGATTATCAAAAACTCAGCTTTCGGTTCAACCAAATGTGATTACGCAGGTGCTGTAGCAGGAAAAATTGACTCGGGCACTATTGATTCTGTAAATGTAGAAAGAACTACGGTTACCGCAAAAGATTGTGCGGGAATGATTGCAGGATACAACAACTATGGTTCCATTAAAAACTGCTATGCCGGAGGAAACGCAACTTTAACTACTGTAACTTCTTCTTTGAGTGCAGGTGGAATTACCGGTCAGAATGATGGTTACATTTCCGACTGTACAGTTGATGCAATTAAAATTTCTGCAGGAAGCAGCGGTTATGCAGGCGGTATAACAGGAATAAACATCAACGAAATTTCTTCAAGCAAACTGTTTACTCCGAACGCATCTGTAAATGCAAAATATGCTGCAGGAATCGCCGGTAAAAACGAAGTAACCGCAAGTATAACCGGCTGTGAAGTAAAACAGGATGCTTCAAGTTCAACTTCTACAACAATAACAGGTGTTTCACATGCAGGCGGAATTGCAGCCTTAAATGCAGGAAAAATTGATAATCCTACAGTAAGTTCAGTTAAAGTAACTACGACAGGCACTGCACCCTACACAGGAGGAATTGCAGGTTACAACGATACAACAGGTACTATTGTTACCGGCGGAACAGTTGATATAAATTATGATTCTGCATTGGACGGAAACTTCGGATATGTAATCGGCTACAATGCAAATACAACTGCCGACTCTGTAACAACAGACATAGTATGCAGTAATTCAAAAGCTATTTCGGATAATGTATCATATTCTGTAAGCAGCGGGTCAACAAAATTTCTGACACTGACACTTGGTAAAACAACCAAAATTACTCTGTCAGTTACAGATAATTCAGGCGGTGGAGCAATTTATGGTTACGTTTCTTCTGAAAAAAGTACTTCTGCATCTCTTATTGCAAAAACAGGTAAAGTAGACGGAACAACCAAAATAGTTTGTGCAGGATATCTTCCGAAAGGAACTTATTACATTGGATTTGAAAATGAAAACGTTTTCTCAAGTTCAACAGGAACTTACACAATAACTGCTGATTAATTAAAAACTTTGCAAAGCCCGAATAAAATTATTTATTTGGGCTTTGCATGTCCTTTTTTAATGACAGAAAATGTTAAAAATGCTAAAATCAAATTATGGTAAAACACGTAATACTTTGGCAGTTAAAAGATGAGCTTGACAGTCAGAAAAAAGCTCTTGTAAGAAAAGAAATAAAAGAAGGACTTGAATCCCTTGCAGGAAAAATTCCGGGACTTATTTCCATTAAGGTAAATGTAAATCTTCTTGCATCTTCAAATGCAGATGTTATGCTGGACTCTTCGTTTACAGACGAGGCTGCGCTCAAGGGGTATTCTGTTCATCCCGAGCATGTAAAAGTTGCCGACGAAAAAGTGCGTCCTTTTACAAAAAGCAGAACCTGTCTGGACTATATCGCAGAGTAAAATCAGAGTCCGTTAAACAGAATAAGTTCGGGGTGGTATTCAAAGTGCATGTTGTCCCAGATGCCCCACTTGCCGCCCCAGACAAAACCTTCGCTTTCAAAAATTTCAATTACGCTTTGGGGCGGCATCCATCTTTTTGAAAGAGGGGTAAGCATCCAGCCCTTCGGGTTTTTGTCCCGTGCCCAGCTCCAGAAAATTTCTTTTCCGCCAAGACGCTTTGGAAGAATGTCCACGGCGATTCCAAGACTGTGAAAAGATTTTCTGTTTGTGCCGTCAATGATTCTCCATAAGTATCCGTCTGCAGATTTTATTCCGTCTGTAAATTCTTTTACTCCGGCATCAGCTGCGGCACTGACTTTTATTTTCTGTTCAACACGGGAAAGCGGTTCAACAATTCTTTCGTGAACATTTACCGATTTGCCAAGAAAAGTTGTGCGTCTTATATGCGGCTCGAGTTTTGCGCGTGAAGAGGAATCGTAAACTGCATCAAAGAAAAACATGGGCGTTCCGGCACCGTTTCTTCTGTTGCCGCGAGAACTGAAGTTTTTGAGCTTTTCTTTTTGTTCTTCTGTCATGTCAGCAGGGTCCAGAAGTTTTTTCGGGTAGCTGTACAAAATGCTCCAGTACTTTTCGGTATTTTGAAGTTCAGCTTCGGGAAGAAGGCGGCCTTCACTCCAGTAAAGAATTTTATTTTCTTTTATTCCGGGAATTTGCAGAATAATTTTCCAGTCGTTTTTTTCTTTGTCGAATTCTTTTTCAAATACAATATCGGGATAGGCTTTTTCAAGGATGCGCAGTTCAGGCGGTTCAAAAAATGGAAAAGGAAATGCAAAAGTCAGAGAACTGCAGGCAAAAGTCAAAAGTGCAAAAATTAGTTTTCTTAACATTTTCCTATTTTATAAAAGCGCAGACTTTATGTCAATTTACGGCAGAATGTCTGGACAAAGCGCCTTTGCACAAATCGGTCCGCGGACACAAAACCTGTGGGAACCTTTCAAAAAATTCCGTTTGCATTTATAATGTACGCATGCAGAAAATTTTTAACGATACACGTGTTTTGGACAAATGTGCAAGGGAAAAATTCAGTCTTACAGAAGACATAATGATAGAAAATGCCGCTTCTGAACTTGAGCGTGCACTCATTCCGCATGAAAAAAATCCTTCGGGCTTTTACATAAACAGGGCAGCCGTTCTTATTCTTACAGGACCGGGGAACAACGGAGCCGACGGTTTTGCCCTTGCGCGGCGTCTTGCAGGACATGAGCTTGCGGTAACAGTCTGCGAAGTTTGCGAAGCTTCATCAGCTATGTGCGTACTTGAAAAACAGCGTGCACTTCTTGCAGGAATTCAGATAATTTCTGCTTACGATCTTGATGATTATATAGAAGAAAAAAGTGTGGATCTTCGTGCCGTTGTTGACTGTATCTTCGGAAGCGGATTCCACGGATCTCTTCCTGCAGAGGCAGCGGCTGTAATAACCGAAGTGAACAAAAATACAGATGCATACAGAATTGCGTGCGATATTCCGTCAGGGCTTGATATGTATGGTAACAGCACATCAGTTGTGTTCAGTGCCGATGAAACCGTAACAATGGGCGCGCTTAAACTTTCACTGTTCAGCGATACGGCAAAAGACTTCTGCGGTAAAATAACTCTCGCTTCTGTCGGAATAACGCGGCAGAACTACGAGCAGGAACTTGTGCTTCCTTCATGTGCAATTCTTCTGGACACAGGCGACGCGCACTTTCCGTTCAGACAAAAACAGAATGTACATAAAGGAAACTTTGGTCACGCGGCCGTTGTCTGCGGTGAAAAAAGCGGCGCTGCAATGCTTTGTGCTAAAGCGGCATCTGTATTTGGTGCAGGGCTGGTTACAGTCGTTAACGGCGGCGTGCGTACTCCGTATTCTTTTATGGACCAGGACACAATTCCGTCTAAAGCAAATGTTGTGGCTTTGGGAATGGGGCTAGGTCACGCAAACCCCCGTACAGACGAATACATTGACTTTCTTCTGCGGCACGAACAGATTGCGTGTGTACTTGACGCAGACATCCTCTATTCACCGCGCGTAAACGAAATATTAAAAAGCCGCCCGCACGGTGTTGTACTTACGCCGCATCCCAAAGAACTGTGTGCGCTTCTGACTAACACGGGCTTTGAAGTAACATTCGAAGAGACAGTCGCAAAAAGGTTTGAACTCACGCGCGCGTTCTGCTGTAAGTTTCCCGGCGCAGTTCTTGTTGCAAAGGGAGCGTGCGTTTATATTGCCAGAAAGACAGATCAAAAAAAAGAATGCACTGTTTATGTAAACCCGCACGGAACACAAGCTCTTGCCAAAGGCGGAAGCGGCGATCTTCTTGCAGGACTGACGGCAGGTCTTCTTGCGCAGAAATACGATCCGGCAGAAGCAGCGTGTACGGCATCTCTTGCACTGGCACTTGCGTCACAAAAAGCGCCGTCAACATATTCCCTTACGCCCGAAAAAATTCTTGACATTATAGGCCGCTTTGAGTCTGCAAATGCTTAAGCAAAAGTCTGATTGCTTTTAAATCATTTTATTGTTAAGATTTGCGCATGATGGAATTAACAAGCAAGCAGCGAAAAATGCTGGAAAAAGCCGCACACACTCTTGAACCGGTCGTAATCGTAGGACAGAACGGGGTAACACCTTCTCTTGAAGTAAAAGTCTCAGAGTCACTAAAGGCTCACGAACTTATTAAAATAAGGTTCAACGAATTCAAAGAAGAAAAACGCGAACTCGCAGAAGAAATCGCACAAAAAACAGACGCAACTCTGGTACGCATTATAGGAAACGTTGCAATTCTTTACAAAGAAAGCGAAGACAGCGAAAAGCGCCGCAAGTTTTTTTAAGCAGGTTTAAAACAAAAAACCGAACCGCTTAAAGGAGGAATAACGGTTCGGTGTATCAACTTTTAAATCTTGCTGCTGAGAATAATCTATCCAAAATATCCAAATTAGTCAATTGAATTTAGGAATCTAACAGAATTTTAATGATTTTATCGCATATATTGCGGTTTTTTTACAAAGGATGGCATTTTATGCAGAAAAAAGTAGGAATTATCGGTGCAATGGAAATTGAACTTAACCAGTTGAAATCAATTCTGCAGGATAAAAAGGAAACAGAAACAGCCGGAATGACATTTTTTGAAGGAACAGTCAGCGGCTGTCCCGTAGTTTTGGTTCGTTCCGGAATAGGAAAAGTAAACGCCGCTCTCTGCGCACAGCTGCTTGCGTTAAAATTCGGAGTAACCCATGTCATTAACACCGGCATTGCGGGAGCTATGGCACACGGACTCAAAGTTCTGGACTTTGTGGTGTCATCCGACGCGCTCTATCATGACATGGATGCAACCGGCTTCGGCTACAAACCGACTCAGATTCCGCAGATGGAATGCAGCGACTTCAGGGCAGACCCAGCGCTTATAGAAGCCGCCCGCAATGCCTTTGGACGCATGAGTGATTCAGCCAGTCACAAAATGCTTCTTGGAAGGGTAGCGTCAGGCGACCAGTTTATAAGCGACCGCGCTCTTAAAGAAAAAATACGTTCTATATGTGATCCGGCCTGCGTAGAAATGGAAGGTGCGGCTATTGCACACGCATGTTATCTTAATAAAATTCCGTTCGTAATTATAAGATGCATGAGTGACATGGCAGATGACGGTGAAGAAACTTCGTACACCTTTAACGAACAAACCGCTGCCGCTCTGAGTGCCACTTTGGTAATAAAAATGCTGGATACTGTAAAATAATAAAGGTTTATCTCTCGGTAACTTTTTATTTTCATATCGCATTGTTGTATTTCATGAATCTATTCTGCAAGCATTCGTTTTATAAGTTATGAAAAAATCATAAAATTTTCGGCAGATCCAACTTTTTTAGGGCTTAAAATAAACATAAATTTCCGCTATTATTGAAAAAAGGGGATATACAATAAATTCCGTTTTGGATATAAAATAATAGTGAGGTTCAGAATGAAAACAGAAGAAGCACAAAAACATACCGCCGGAAACTACAATGTAGACAGTTTTAATCTTGACCATACAAAAGTAACGGCTCCTTTCGTAAGACTTGCTGCAAAAAAACACGGAAAAAAAGGTGACATTGTAAGCAAGTACGACATAAGATTCTGCCAGCCCAACAAAGAATTTATGTCCACCGGCGCAATCCATACACTCGAGCATCTTGTTGCCGAATATATAAGGGATGAACTACCCGGAATAGTAATTGACTTCAGTCCCATGGGATGCCGCACAGGATTTTATTTTACCGTCTGGGGTGACCACGAGGAATCTTACATAGCTGAACATCTTGTAAATGTTCTTGAAAAAGTCGCAGTCTGGGATAGGGAAGTTCCTGCTGCAACAGAAAAAGAATGCGGCAATTACAAAGACCACAATCTGGAAGAAGCAAAGGTCCTTGCAGCAAAGTGGGTTGAAGGAATCAAAAAAACAGGCTGGAACTGTTGCAAATAGCTTCTGAAAAAGCTTATGCAATAACTGCCACAAATAATATTCGACAGGGGATTTTATGAACCTTTTTCAAAAATTCAAGGAAACAATGTTTTCTGTTCTGCCAATAATGGCAATAGTTCTCTTACTCGGAACAACAGTCGCACCGCTTGGAGGGGAACTTATCGCAAAGTTTGTAACAGGCGGTGTTCTTCTTATCATGGGTCTCACAATATTCCTGCTTGGTGTAGACATAGGAATCCTTCCCATAGGAGAGCGGAGCGGAGCGGCTCTTACCGCAAAACGCAATCTTCCGCTTTTACTGTGCGCTTCTTTTGTAATTGGGATAATGGTTACGATTGCCGAGCCCGATGTTCAGGTTCTGGCAGACCAGATAAAGAGTGTTGCAGGAGGCGTAAACAAATGGACTCTTGTTCTGATGATTGCTGTCGGAATAGGACTTTTTGTTACAATTGGTCTTTTGCGCACTATGCTGTCCCTTAAACTTCGCTACATTCTTATCATCTCTTATATAATAGTGTTTGCGCTTGCTTTTGCATGTCCGCCGGAATTCCAAGGGGTTGCCTTCGATGCAGGAGGCGCTACTACAGGACCAATGACCGTACCTTTTATTATGGCACTCGGAATGGGTGTCGCCTCGGTAAGACGTTCGGGTGCGGGTTCAGAAAATTCAGCGGGGGACAACGACAGCTCTTTTGGACTTACGGGAATTGCAAGTGTAGGTCCCATTGCCGCAGTCTGTCTTTACGGAATAATTCTCAAGGCAACAGGGAACGTTTCTTCTCAGGCAACAGCAGCTTCTTCACACGGAGGGGAAGCCGAAGGAATGATGGTTTTTCTGGAACTTGTCCCGTCAGTACTTAAGGAAGTAAGCCTTGCACTTATTCCGCTTGTAATAATGTTTGTGGTATTCCAGATTTTTCTGTTAAAGATGCCGCCGGTTCAGGTGCGCAGGATGGTAAAGGGACTTGTCTACGGTTTCATAGGGCTTGTTCTTTTTCTTGTCGGTGTAAACGGCGGATTCATGCCTGCAGGAAAAGCGCTTGGTGAAATTCTGGGAACAAAGGCTTTTGCTTCAGGCGGAATCTGGACTTTATTGATAACCGCAGTTTCTTTTGTATTCGGTGCAATTGTCGTCTGTGCAGAACCCGCTGTCTGGGTACTTACCGAGCAGGTAGAAAGTGTCAGCGGCGGAACCATTCCACGAAAGGTTATGCTTGCGGCCCTTTCATCGGGTGTTGCTGCGGCAATTGTTGTAAGTATGCTACGGGTAATTTACGGATTCAGCCTGTGGTACGTACTTGTTCCGGGATATGCACTTGCTCTCATACTTACTTTTTTCTGCCCGCCGCTTTTTACAGGCATTGCGTTTGATTCGGGCGGGGTAGCGAGTGGCCCTATGACAAGTACGTTTATTCTTTCGTTTACACTTGGTGCTGCAGCTGCCGGTGGTGCAAGTTCGGCAACAGATGCCTTTGGTGTAATAGCACTTGTAGCAATGACACCGCTTATTGCAATACAGATACTTGGAATTGTCTTCAAGAAAAAAAATGAGTCTGCAAAAAAGCAGCCGCTGGAGGAAAAATGAACGGATACACACTTCTGATAAGCGTCGTTCCGCACAACAAGGCAGAACTTATATCAGACGCAGCAGTTTCGGCAGGGAGCTTTGGCGGAACAGTACTCATGGGACGCCGCATAAGTTCAAGCCCGGTAATGGCAGCGCTTGGACTGGGAGAATCTACCCGCGACGTAGTAATGATACTTGCCCAAAACAGCACAAAAGAAAACATATCGCGTGCAATAAAAGAAGCAGCCGGCAGTGAACGTGCAGGCTTTGGCGTCCTTATAGAAACAGGCGCCTCACAGATGCTTAAGACTGGTACAATCACAGGAGGAACAGAACAAATGTCACAGAACTGCAAAAAAGAACTCATAACCGTAATTCTCAACAAAGGATATGCAGATGATGCAATGGCCGCAGCAAGAAAAGCCGGTGCTGGCGGTGGAACGGTAATCAACGCAAGGGGAACAGCCCGCGAAGATGACGCAAAGTTTTTTGGAATGCACATTGTTCCCGAAAAAGAAATGCTTATGATTGTAGTTGACGAAGACAAAAAAGATGCCGTACTTGAAGCCGTAAGAAGTTTGGACTGTCTTTCTGTTCCCGGAAGCGGAATCGCATTCAGTTCGTCAGTGAACGAATTTTCCCTTTTGGGAAAAGCATAAACAAATGACCTGCGATAATTTTACAGAAGAATCTTTTCTCGCGGAACTAAAAAAAATTGCGTCCCAAAAAGAATTTGAGAGTTTTCATCAAAAGAGCTTTATTCTTTTGATGAAAACGGACAGTACAAATTCAGAAATGTTAAGAAAAATAAGCGCCTCAACTTCACTTTTGAATTCCGACGGAACGCGCACCTGTGAAGGAGAAAAGCTTCATCTGTCACTTGTTGCCGCAGCACAACAGAGCGCAGGCCACGGAAGGGTAGGTCGCAGTTACTATTCCCCGCCTGAGTCCGGCATTTATTTCAGCATATGTTACGTACCGCGCGCCGGGGTAACAGACGCTTCTGTCTACACCGTGGCGGCTGCTGTAGGTGTATGCCGTGCAATAGACGCGCTTTGCAAAACAGAATGCCGTATCAAATGGGTAAACGATATTTATCTTAATGAAAAAAAAGTCTGTGGTATTCTTACCGAAGGAACACTCAATCCTGTTTCACAAAAAGTCGAAGCAGCCGTTATTGGTATAGGAATAAATATTGTTGCAGATGCAGCCATGCCGCGCGAGCTTTTGTCCAAAGCCGGGGGCATTTGTTCTGCAGAAGGTGGCGGGAAGCTTCCTTTACGGACAGCACTTCTTGCACGGGTCTATCTGGAAACCGTACGTATTCTTGAGTCATCAGAAAACATTATTGGTGAATACCGCGCGCGTTCGTTTCTTTCGGGAAAGACAGTAACGGTCACGCCTCTGGCCGGAACAGACAGCGGTTCCTACAGTGCAAAGGTTCTGGATATAACAGACGATGCAGGCCTTCTTGTTCAACTCAAAGACAAAAGTACGCGCACACTTCATTCCGGCGAAGTAACACTCAAATGCAGTTAAGTGCTGTTTCAACTGTTGAAAATAACCGAAAACGTGGTATAATAAAAAAATATTATTTCTCAAGATAACTTGCCTTATGGGGGAAACATGAGCTACAGTGATGATATAGACCCGAGCATTGCCGCGCTTCTTGCGGAAACAAATGACAGTCTGCCCGAAAGCTCTGCAGATATAAAAGCCGACGAAAAGCAGATTGAGCAGAAGGAATATGAAGTACAGCTCCAGAAACAGCACAATGCAATGATGTCTGTTCCAAAAGTAAAAAACGGCATTCCCGAAGTAGATTTAAGCGTTAAGGCATTCAGACCGATTGAAAAATTTTTTGAAGACGAACCCAGCACTGTTTATGATGATCCGGCCTATTACAAAACCTGTCTTACCGGTGAAGGCCAAAGTTCGCAGAGACTTCACCAGCTTTTGATAAAATACCTCAAATGCGAAGACAAAAAAGACCGCGCAGTTTACCGCCAGCAGATAATTACAGCATACTGGGAATTTCTCAGAAGTCTTGCCCCAAAAATGGCAAACCCCAATGTTGCAGAGTGCAAAAAAATGGCAATGAGGTTCGGCATAGTGCTCCCCTCTCTCTTCAGGCCGGAACAAAAAGATTTTTTTGCGCGTTCAATAGAAAAAAACACAAGCGGTGAACCTGTTCTTTACGTTGACGAGTGGATCCGCGAAATTGCTCTAGGAAATCTAAAGCTCAGTACAACAGATGAAGTTCCGATGCGTGCTTCAAAAACACCCGCAGCAGAAGCCCAGCGCCTGCAGCAGTTAAAGAGCAAAAACAGCGGCAAGCTTCAGAGTATAGAAAGCATTGTAAATTCAAAGGAAAGTGAGCGCAATACACTTGAATACGAAATAACTGACAGGATTAATTCTCTTACAACCCACGAAGAAATTATCGGTCTTGAACCGCACCGTGCGCCATACACAGACATTCAGAAAAAACTGTTTGCCGAAATTACGCAGAGGTTCCACGCGCTTCAGAAAATAGACAAGGAACTTACGAACTGTCTGGACGAACTTCAGGAAGCAAAGGAAATTGAACAGAGCCTTAACGACAAGACAGGACAGTTTGTGGAAGAAGTCAGTGTAGGAACAGAGGATATTCTTACCGAAATGACGACAATCCGACAGATGGCAAAAATGACCTGCGGCCGGCAGGGAAACCAGTTCCCGATTTTTACGCGTGAATTCTTCCACTGTTTTGACAAAAGCACCGGATTTCGCGAAAACGTACTCAGGGAACTTGCATGGATAGAATCAATTGATCCGCAGTGTTTCTGCCGCGTACACAAAAATGTTATGCACCGAATTGTTCCCTATGTTCTTCTTGTGCCGACTTACGGTGACAACGGTTTCTGCTGGGAACCTTTTGACAGAATGAACCGTGTTACCAGCCGCGGACGCATTGTAATTCCAATGTACCCCAGGGATTTGAAGATTGCGTGTCTTACCGCAGTGGCAGACCTTAGATGGCAGGTTGCAAAAGAAAAGGCTTCCTACGACTGGATGACAGACGGACTTACAGGACACTATTACCAGTATATTGAAGAACACAAAATGAAGGGTGACGTAAAGCAGTTCTTTATAGAAGATTATATTCTGTGGATTACAAAAGAGTCTTTGGGAACGCAGAAACTCGAAAAAGAAGTGCGCGGAATTTTCTGGCGCTATCTGCCGTTCCCACAGGAACTCAAAGATACCCTCAAGACAAGAAGCCTTGTCTATCAGGAACTTTACCAGCGTGACATTAACCGCAGCATGAGCGACGGCTATTGATAGAATGGGAATCCGTCTGGGTTATTCGCCCCACTTTTCCTTTTCTTCTTTTTCTTCATCAGTAGGAAGAACTGAAGACGGCATCTTTGTCTGGCGAGGCTTTTCTTTGCTGGAAGATCCGTTTTCTGAACGTGAATGATCCAGCCATTTGTCTTCAAACTTTTCTGTCATATTGAATTTCTTTATAATCAGCGTGGAAACCTTTGTGTAAAGAAAAAAACTTATGATTAACCCCACAAGAAAACTTACAACAAGGGCTGTTCCGTAGGCACTGCTGCCTGCTTCTATATGGAATGCTTTAAGAACACCAATGAAAGTAAGCGCAAGAAGAGCAATGCACAAAAGCGTAAGAAGAACGTTTGCTATTGTAGAAACAAGTATAAACAGAAGTGTAAATCCTTTTTTGTTCATTTTGAAGCCTCAGATTTTGAATTTTTGGAGTCGTGTACAGCCTGTACAATAAAACTTATGATAAAGATTATTCCGCATACAACAACGGCAGAGTCTGCTATGTTAAAGGTTGGCCATCTTTCCCATCCGAAAATTCCAAAGAAATAACAGTCAATGAAGTCAACAACGCCGTCAGGCCATCTGAAAAAACGGTCCGCAAGGTTTCCAAGTCCGCCACCAAGAATTCCGCAGAGAGCCCAGCGCTGAAGTTTTGTAAATTCATTGTTTCTGAAGTAAACTATGTAAATTATTATTACAGCCATCAGCGAAAGAACAGAAAACAGCATAAAACGTACAGAGTCGGGAAGACCTGCTCCCATGCTGAATGCAACAGCCTTGTTTCTTACGTGAATGAGCCTCAGGTACTTTCCGAAGATTTCGATTATTCCGTTGTCAGAAAATGGTGTCAGAAGCGGAATGTATTTTACGACCAGTGCCTTTGTTATCTGATCCAGGGCGACCACCAGCACAGAAAGTGAAAGAGGCCATAGTTTGTTTTTTGTATTTTGAGTCATAATATAAAAGTATACTATAATTTATTCATCTAGGCTATAAAAATCAGTCAAAGTGTAAGACATAGCTTCTTCAAGTGCCGCCGCAATTCTGCTGGAAGTATAGAAGGTTCTGTCCGGTTTAAGGCCGAACTTTGCGGCAAAAAGCGGTGATGTGTTTTCAAGCGGACCAAAGCCTGCTGTTTTGTAACCGGGGACTTCTGCCAGATCAAAGGCTCCGTCGGTAAGTGCATTGTGCTGTTGGATAAGGGCTGTAAGATCGCCGGTTGCGTCATCTTCTGTTACAAGAAAAACATAATCGTTTTCGTTAATGCCGCTCAAATCAATAAGTGCATTCCACTCGTCACGGCGCCTCATTGTGGAATTTTCCAAAAAGAGTTTGTAGTCTTCGGGGTGAAAGTATTTCATTGTTCTGAAGAAAAATTTACGGGCAAAAGAAAGGTTTTTCAGTCCGCGCAGCCATTTGATTCCTGTTACGTTGAATTCTGCAGTAATCACTGTGTAGCCGTCGTATGCCAGTTTGTTAATAAAACCGCAGTATTCTGAGACAGAAGCTGTCTTTGGCGGAATAAAAATTACCGTTCCGTGTACAGCGCCTTTTGCATGAAGCGAAGTGTAGCGGAACAGCCGTATGTCTGCTTTTTGCGGAAGGGCACCTGCTTTTGTAAAACCGTCAGAATAGGTTCCGCAGTAGTTTTCGGTCGTTTTTTGAATCATGAATGTTTTTTCGTTTGATTTTGCCGGTCTGAAGTAAATTACAATAACCGCCGCGGCAATTATGAGAACAAGGTTTATGCTTGAAATGATTTTGAACCAGGTTCCGTAGTGGTCAATGACAAGTTCGCCCATAACACGCAGAAGAGCACGCACGTTCCATATAAAGACAAAAAGTGAAAGAAAGAAAAGACCCGCTTCGGTTACAGAAAGCCCGAATGCAGGAATATTCAGTAAAGAAACAATAAGCGCCACGGCAGGAAGAACAGAAAGTGAATCCTTTAAAACTTTTTTTACAAAGATAAAGCGTGCGCTGGAAAATGCCAGAAGTCCAAGAACCAGAAGGCGGGCAAGAAAAACATTTGTCATAAGTGACAGTATAATGGTAAAATAAATTTTGTTCTAGTAAATGTATTTCAGGACAACTCAAATAGAGTTGTCCTGAAAACTTCAGTTGTTTTACAACTGTTTTATTGACGTGTGCTTTTAGAGCCAACCTTAGTAGTTTTCTGCGCGTATTTCAAAGTAGCTCTGCGGATGTTTGCAGACCGGGCATACTTCCGGGGCTTTCTTTCCTACACAGATGTGGCCGCAGTTTGAACATTGCCAGATTACGTCTCCGTCCTTGCTGAATACGCGGTCATTGGTGACGTTGTCCAGAAGTTTTCTGTAGCGTTCTTCGTGCGTTTTTTCTATTGCGGCAACGGCTTCAAAGGCAAATGCAATTTCTGCAAAACCTTCTTCGCGGGCAGTCTTTGCAAAACCTGCATACATGTCTGTCCATTCGTAGTTTTCACCGTCGGCTGCATCCTTGAGATTTTCTGCAGTAGATTTTATTTCGCCGTTAAGAAGCTTGTACCACATTTTGGCATGTTCTTTTTCATTGGCGGCAGTTTCTTCAAAAATTCTTGCAATCTGTTCAAAACCGTCCTTTCGGGCTTTGCTTGCAAAATAAGTGTACTTGTTTCTTGCCTGTGATTCGCCGGCAAAAGCTGTCTTGAGATTTTCTTCTGTTTTTGAGCCTTTGAGTTCCATAATTTCCTCCAAAAAAAATTGAATTACTCTTAAGGGCATCTCTAAAAATTGCAATTTATAGAGAGTCCTTTAAACTATACTGTTATTTTGTGCATAAATCAAATGTTTTTTGCAAATACGGTGAAGATAGTACACTTTTATGCCGAAAATAAGTAAAATACCAGGCGGGGTGAATATGAAACAAATTGGAATCAAGCTGGCCGACGGAACATTTTTTCCCATTCTAGAAGAAGGAAAGGCAGGCAAAAAGTCCATCGATTTGACGACTGTCCAGGACAACCAGACCACAGTTCACGTAGATTTGTACAGAAGCGCCGACGGAACAATGAACGACGCTGAATACGTAGACACTCTGGAAATCAAGAATCTCAAACCGCACCAGAACGGTGAACCCAATCTGAACCTTGATATAGGCCTGGATGAAAACAATGAGCTTTCTGCAGAAATAACCGACCCCGAAACAGGCAAAAAAAGCGAAACGCAGGTAACACTTGTTTCACGCACGCTTTCTGAAGCAAACCGGCCACCCGTAGACTTCGAAAAAGACCCGACTCTTTCAGAAGCAGACGAACAGCCGGAACAGAACAGTGACGACACTCTTGCAGATTATGTTCCGCTCGGTGACAACGGTGATGAATCTGACATTACAATTTCACCGCAGGAACTTTCAAAACTCGGACTCAATGATACTTCGGAGGACAATAACGTGATAGCCCCATCTCCAAACGACGAAGACTTTTCTTTTGATACTCTCAATAATGATACAAAGAAAAAAGACACTCAGGAAGATACAGCAGCTCTTGAAGAAAAAAAAGATGATTCTTCCGAAGAAATATTTTCTGAAGACGATTTTGACCTTCCGGAATTTTCTGCAGAAGATGTAGCCGACCCCGACGAACCTCTGGACGAAACATCTGTTGATGAAGCCGAAGTAAAGTTCCCCGAGACAGAAGAAGAACTTGAACTTCCCGAACCTGAAAGTTCTGATGAAAAACTGATTGAAGATGATTCTCAGCCAGAAACTGAAACTGAGAGTGAACACAAGCCTGCAGAAAACGAAACAGAATCTTTTGAAGATGGACAGCCGAAAGAAGAAAATAATTCTGAAACTGCAGAAACAGAACAGCTTCCGGATTTTGATGACGAAGACGAAGATTCGCAGAACAACGGGGAAACTTCAGGCAAAGCATTTCTTGACGACGGCAACATAACTGACTGGAGCCTTGATGATACAGACGAAGCTTCAGAAAAAGAAAGTGCAGAAGATGAAAATGAAAATGACAATGACTCGCTTTCGATGGAGTCTGTTCCGGATGCAGAGGAAGATAAAGAAGATAAAATAGAAGACAATTCAAGCGACGATGACTTTGATCTTCCAGACTTTGATGAGGAACCTTCGGACACTGCAGAATCAGCAGAACCTGTAGGACTCGGCGGTGTGTTTGACGGTGACTTTGGTGAACCCGACCTTGAACAGACAGAAGACAATCCGTTTGACACATCTGATCTTGATTTGGATGACAGTGACTATGACGAATCCAAAAAGTCAAAAGACCCGACCTTCCAGCCAAGCAACAATATGTTCAACGATCTTTATGACAAAGAAACACTCGACGGAACTTCTTCTGCAGAAGTCAGTGATGATATAAAAAAGAAAACGCGCGTTCCGGTTATAATCTGCGTGGTATGCGCAATAATCTGTATAATTGCCGCGCTTCTTGTTCTGTTTGTAATTCCGTCAAAAATAAATATTCTTTCAAAAATGCGTAGCGGTGAAATTGAAGATGCACCTGTCATTACGGAACTTCCTGAACAGAAACCTGTTGAACAGGAGAGCGAGAATATTCCCGAACCCGAGCCCGAACCTGCACCGGCTGCAGTGGAAGATGAAATTGTAATTGCAGAAAATCCCGAAGTTGTTGTTCCCGAGCAGCCTGAACCTCCTGCAGAAAAACCGCAGGACATCCGCTACAAAATTGTCTGGGGAGATACGCTCTGGGATATTTCAGAAGCATATTACAAAAATCCGTGGCGCTACAAGTCGCTTGCAAAATACAACGGCATCCGCAATCCTGACTATATAATTTCGGGTACGTGGATTAATATTCCGGCAGAATAAGGCGGAACAGATTGATTCCATTTAAAAAAAAGATGGCTGTTGTCATGTCGGTATGCATGTTCGCGCTCAACTGTGCGGGCTGTACCGGACGTGATACACTTCAGAAAGAATACAAAAACGATTCAAAATATTATATGGCTTTGTGCGCGCTCAGAAAAAATGATACGTCCACGGCCGAGCGTTATTTAAAGACAGCTGCAAAAAAAGCAACTCCTGTTGTTTCAAGACGTGCCCAGGAAACACTTGCGACACTGGGTTCGGTGCAGGAAAGAATTGACCGTCATGAAAAACTGTACGAAATGTTTCCTGACGAAGATTCGCTTGAACGGCTGTGTGCGGAACTTTTTTCTCATAAAGAATTTGCACGCATTATTGCACTGACAGAAAATCTTGATGTAACTTCATGCAGAAATTCAACTGCCTATTACCGCTGCTATTCGCTTGAAAAAAAGAAAGACTCCCGCTTTCAGAAAACATTTTACAAATGGTGTACTGAACGCACATTTTCTTCGTGGCATTACAAAATGTACTGCGAACTTTCTGATTCAACCGGAACAATAGAATTCCGCGCAGATGTCTACAACCAGAACTATGCGGCTCTTGCAGACAGGGCAAAAAAAATTCTTGACGATCCTGCAAACCATATTCCGCAGTTAATGAGCGATGCTGGAAAAGCGCTTCTTTACGGTTCATCAAACAGTCTGTCTTCGGCATTTTATCTTGACTCAATAAAAGGCAGCATGAGCGCGTCTTCACTTTTTTATGCAGACTTTTATGCAGGACGGCTTTACGACAGGGCCGACTCTTACCGTACGCGCGCGTTAAACAGATTTCGCTCAGCAATGGAAAATGCTCCTTCAGAAAACAATTATGACAACGCACTCTGGTATTATCTAAACACAAGTCTTAAAACTTCAATAACAGCCGCAATCGAAGCAGTAGAAAAATTCGGCGGAACATGGAACGATCCATATTACTTTGATGATTTTTTTGAAACACTTTCTGTACGTTTACTTTCGCAACATTTGTGGGACGACTTTTACAAAACGGCACTTCTTATTGACGAAAAGGCAAGCGACGAAACGTGTGCAAAATTCAGTTATATTTCTGCACGGCTTGCACAGACAGGATTCATAAAACTTGACCAGTCAGAAACAGAGCGACTTTTTAAAAGAGCGCTTTCTTCGGGAACAGAAATGTATTACAAACTTCTGGCAGCGTACAGGCTTAATCTTACAGATGAAGAAACGCAGAAGACCGTGGTCGAATTCGGTGCAAAGACAAATGCAGTTTTTGACAGTGACGTTGAGAGGCTTTTGTGCGGCTATGCAGATTTTGGTCTTCCCGAACTTATTTACGATGAATGGCTCAGGTTCGGTAACCGCATTGGAACTGACTGCGCAAAAAAGATTTCCCTCTTTTTGAACAGCTGCGCCGCTGAAACAAACGAATACTATTCGCAGAGTCTTCGCATTGCTGCAAAAAAAGCAAACTATCCTGAACAGCCGCTTGACGTTGAGCTTTTAAAACTCGTATATCCGCAGAACTTCAGAAACTCTGTACAAACCTGGTGCGAAACATTCAGGCTTCCGCAGTATCTGCTTTATGCACTTATACGAACAGAAAGTTTTTTTAACCCGCAGATTGTGAGTCATGCCGGTGCCGTTGGACTTACGCAGCTTATGGAATCTACAGCCGCAGATGTTGCAAGAAAACTTAAGGTTGCCCAGTTTGACCTTAACGACAGCGATACAAACATAAGGTTTGGTGCTTACTATCTAGAAGAAATGAGGCGGCGGCTTGACGGCTCTTCTATCCTTGCACTGTTTGCATATAACGGCGGAATTTCACGCGTGCGTTCATGGGTAAAAAGCGCCAACCTAGAATTTGGTGTAAACGAACTTCCCAAGGATTTGTTTCTGGAAGCCCTGCCTTTTGCAGAAACACGCGGTTACGGCCGCAAGGTTCTGTCTGCCGCAGCAATGTACGGAACACTTTACTACTCAAAACCATGCGCCTTGGTTATTACAGAAATACTGGGTGAGTAGGGAAAATTTTCTCTCATTTTGTCTTGTTCTTTCTACTTATATATACTATTCTAGTTTAACACAAAAATTCATTGGTCGGAGGAAATATGAGCGATCCTTTAGCTCAGGTTTTGCCCCAGGTGCTTCACTTTGCGCATCTTCAGGGGGCACAGTTTGTTCTTCTTATTGGTTTGATTATGTTTTTTGGCGCGGTAGGCGGACGTCTTTTCCAGAGACTCAGAATTCCGCAGGTAGTAGGTTATATCGTTATCGGAATCATTATCGGTTCTTCCGGATTCCAGATTCTGCGTCTTGATACAATTATTGCGCTTAATCCGGTTAATACGATTGCACTTTCACTGATTGGCTTTTTGATTGGAGCAGAACTTAAACTTAGTGTTCTCAAAAAGTACGGCAAGCAGTTTATCGGCATTCTTATAGGCGAGTCGGTTACACCTTTTTTTGTTGTTGGAATTCTTGTAACCGCAGTTGCATTTATTTTTACAAAAAATGCAAAAACTTCGCTTGCACTTGGTCTTGTACTCGGCGCAATCTGTTCCGCAACGGCCCCTGCTGCAACAACTGATGTTCTTAAGGAATACCGCACGCGTGGTCCTCTTACAACGACTGTTCTTGGAATTGTGGCCATGGATGATGCCGTTGCCCTTATACTTTATGCCATCGCTTCAACAATCGCGGCTCCTCTTTTGGGTGGTCAGTCGGTTCCGTTTGCAAAGCAACTGTTGAATATTGCGCGCGATATATTCGGTTCTATTGCAGTAGGAAGTGCGTTCGGCTTTCTGATTACCCTTGTTATACGTAATCTTATGCAGAACGAGGACCGTGTACTTACATTTGCGCTCGGAGGACTTCTTCTTTCTACCGGTATCTGCAATCTTTTGAATCTGGACAATATTCTTGCGGCAATGTCCATCGGTTTTTTTATGGTGAATTTTGCACCGGCAAAGACTCGACCTGTTTTTTCACTTGTAGACAAATTTACGCCACCGATTTATGTTCTGTTCTTTGTTCTTGTAGGTGCAAAACTGAATATCTGGATTGTAACACCTGTTCTTGGACTTCTTGCGGTAGTATACGTTCTTGGCCGTTCTTTGGGAAAAACAATCGGTGCAAGACTTGGTGCAAGAATTACGAAGGCTCCCGAAGCCGTAAGAAAATATCTTCCGTGGTGTCTTTTGAGCCAGGCCGGAGTTGCAATAGGACTGAGTATTGCGGCAAGTAACGACATGGCAGATTCCATAGGGCCGCAGATTATTCTTATAATTACCGCTACGACTTTTATTGTTCAGCTTGTGGGACCTGTTTGCGTAAAGCACGGGGTTCAAAAAGCCGGAGAAGCAGGACTTGATATTACCGAAGACGATATTTTAAAGACTGCAAAGGTAAGCGACGTTACATGGGGAAAAGAAAAAATCTGTACTCCCGACAGCCATGCAATTGTTCATGACATAGACAGAATACGCAATATTCTGGATTGTTTTGAAACGCATCACAACCAGTCATTTGCGGTAAAATCTTCAGAGACAGGTAAGCTCTGCGGAATAATTACTCTGGAACACCTTAAGGAAACGCTTATGATCGGCGACTTTGCAGAAAATATGCTGGCAATCGACATAATGGACAAACCCGGCCCAACATGTTCACCGTCAGATTTGCTTCCTTCTGTTTACAAGCAGTTTTCTGATGCAGACACGGAATATATTCCGATTGTAGATGCAGACGGAATTCCCCAGGGAATGATGGAAAAATTTGCAGTCGACCACTATCTTCATACAAGAATAATTGAACTTCACAGAAAGATAGAAAGTCTTGGTTAACATTATTTTCTAAAATTCCTATGGTCAAAAGAAGAAAAATTTAATATCCTATTAATAGTGGGAGACTCTGAAATTGAATTTTTTAGAGATGTCCTATACTTTTTTGGAGGAAAACTATGGCAGACGAAGCGCTTATTGCAAAGGTTAAGGAAACTTTGGACGCTTTTAGACCGCAGCTTAATGCAGACGGTGGTGATATGGAATTCATTAATATTGATGAAGAAAATAAGGTACATCTTCGTCTTACGGGAGCATGTGGTTCCTGTCCAATGGCAGTTATGACTCTTAAGATGGGTATTGAGCGTTACCTTAAGGAAACCTGCCCTGAAATTTCAGAAGTAGTGCAGGAACAGTAAAATAAAATTCAGACTATTCTATTTGGAGAAAATATGACAGTAGAACAGAATAAATTTGTATCAATCAATTATACTTTAAAGGATGACGAAGGAAACATTGTAGACACTTCGATAAATTCGGCACCACTCGATTATATTCACGGAAACGGATATCTTCTTCCAAAACTCGAAGAGCAGATTACTGGAAAAAATTCCGGGGACAAATTTAATGTGGATCTTTGTGCAGCTGACGGTTACGGTGAATACAATCCTGCTTTGATTTCAGAGATTCCTGTTGAACAGTTTGACACAAGCGTTCCCATTGAAGTCGGAATGGCTTTTCAGGCACAGACTGCCGCCGGAGTTCAGATTGTGCGCGTAACAAAGGTTTCTGAAAAAACAATCACTGTAGATGCAAACAACGAAATGGCCGGAAAAAATCTTCACTTCGAGATAGAGATTCTTGATGTAAGAGAGCCTACAGAAGAAGAACTTTCTGCTTCACAGGGATGCTGTTGCGGTGGAGGTTGTGGCGGAGGCTGCAGCTGTGACGGTGGTTGCGGTGAAGACGGCTGTGGCGGTTGCGGAAACTAAAATAAAATCTTTACAGGAAGATAATTGAAAAGGTGAAAGATCTTGAAAGAGGTTTTTCACCTTTTTTATTTTTTTTAAATCAACTAAAAATAACTTACGGCACTGAGTTGATTAGTAATGAAGAAGGTTTGAGCAAATCCGTGTGACAAACCTTCTAATTTTCTGCCCGCAAAGCTTCTGCCGGCTGGACTTTCAATGCCACTCTTGATGGAATAAGACACGCGATAAATGCTGTTAAAAATCCTGCAAAAAATTTTGCGCCCGAAGTTTCGTAGTCGATTAAGTTACGAATGCTTTCGTTATTCATTCCGGCCAGAAATGCGTTGCTGCTGACCGCCCGAAAGCTGCATTGGTTTTCTGTCCTGCATTCCGGCAAGTCCGATTTTTTCACGGCGCACAAGCGTTTTCTGCATAGCGTTCATTACAGAAATATCCTGTCCGTCTACAAAAATTTATTCAGGAAGTTTTATATATGTTATGCGGGATTTGAGCTGTCGAAAGATATGTCTTTTAAAATAAGCGGGGCTGCCCAAACCTGAACAGCCCCAGCCGGTATGTTGTGTTTTACAACAGGAGGTTTACCGACTTTTACAACATTGTGACCAAATTATACATCGTACATTGATGTTCAAGTCAAAAGATTTTTTTGTTCAAAATATTTAAAATTTTGTTAATTCTTTTGGGAGATTCTGAAAATTGCAATTTTAAGAGATTCTCTTTTTTATTTGACAAATACTTAAAACCATACGAAAATATTCACAGTAGAAAAATTATTTTACAGGGGTCATTATAAAATGGCAAAGAAAGGAAAGGACTATTTTGGAATCGGCTGGCTGCCCAGTGTTATTCTTGCAATCATTCCGGTAACATCACTTATCTGCGGTATTCTTACACGCTTTAAGGAAAAGCATTACCTTGCCGGAATTATCCGTCTGCTCGTAGGTTGGAATCTCTGGTGGCTTCTTGACCTTATAAGCATGATTTTCACAGGAAAGATTCTGCGCGTTCTGTAGTCATTTTATAGGGCACAGGCTTTTTCCAGAATTGACGTAAGCACAGGATATTCAGCGTGAAGACCGTTGTAGTCCAGCGAAAGAATATGATTGCGCTCGTCATGAAAGAGCCTGTCCTTTGCAGAAACCGGCATGTAGTTTACTTTGTTCTGGGTGTAGTAATGTTCAATGCAGCCGTCAGGGAGAATGTAAACACGTGCAGCTTCTGCGGCGGCAAATATCAGTTTTGAAAGATTGATTACAGCCGGAATATCGCGTGCCGTTTTTTTGGGAAGTACGCGCGAAAGTTTTTTTTCACATCTTCTTATTCCCTGAAGAACAACCGTTTTGTATGTGTCAAGAAGTTCGGGGTTTTCACGCTCACTGTAAAATACATTTACTTTTTTGCGCAGTAAGTTAAGTTCTTCATCCGCCTGCGGATTCAGCTTTGATACGGCAGATCCTATTTTTGCAAGATAAGCTTCAAGTCTTGTAATAAGTCTTCTTAATGAAATATGATCCGCTCTTTCTGTAAACAGCTTTCTGTAAAAAGGTGCCTGCTTTTCTGCCTGTTTTGAAAGCCATTGCGCGGGTCTTGCATCGGAACAGATTGCATCTTTGAGTTTTCCGCAGAAGAGCGAGTCCAGGTCGGTAATAATTCTTGCATTTGTTCCCAGAAGACCGCATACCTTAAAGAAAACTCCAAGTTCATCTTTGCCACCAACGTCTGTAATTCCTGTTCCAGCCGTTCTGTACTTTGACTCAAGGCATGAAAGCAGTGCCGAAAACATCTGCTGGTCTGTGTAGCCTTCGACAAAAATCTGGTTGTCAGAAAAAAAGAACTGTTTGTGGTAAGTATTGAATCTTGGCAGAAAACGCATAAACAGCGCCGCGTCATCTTTTGAAAGGGATTCTATGTGGGTCGGTGCTTTGTTAATATGGCATACAACAACGCCAATAAGATCTTCGGGGAATTTAAGGTCAATAAAATAAGGCGAATGTGTAATCAAAAAAAACATTCTGTTTGGGTTTGCCGTGGCTTCACGTCTTATTTCATTCATAAAAAAAAGCTGGAACTGCGGGTGCAGATGAAGTTCAGGTTCATCTATAAAAAGGCAGCCGTCTCCCGAACCGTAAAGTGCAAGAAGAAGCGTGAGGATTCTTTTAAAGCCGTGGCATTCTCCTTCCTTAAGGCCGTATTCAATTCCGGCAGACTTGTTTACCACAATCGGAATATTGCTGTCTTTTTCAAAGCGGATAGACTTTCCGAACATGTTTGAAAGAACTTCTTCGATTTTTTCGCGTATTTTTTTGTCTGCCCAGAGTTCGCCAAGAATAGTATCGTCTGTGCGCTCTGAATCCAGGAAGGTGACTTTTTGTCCTGAGTCGGCAAACTGTGACGCAATTTTCTGAGCCAGAATTGACTTTCCCGAACCGTTTGGCCCTACAATAAGATTAACGCGGGACCAGTGGCTTTTCTTAAAGACTTTGCGTCCCCATAAAAACGGAATCTTCGCAACTACGCCGATTTGTTTCATAAATTTTCCTTAAAATTGTACGATTGAGCAAGTATAAATACGACCTTAAAATAGAATTTAACGAATGGAGCGCTTCTGTTCAAGCATAATCTGTTCCGCAGAATACACTTTTGTGCAGGGGTGATTTGGTCCAGGTCCGGTTCTGGTTCCGGCTACTGACGAAAGTGCAGTATAATGTTATACTATTGTAATCATTCTCTTTTTATTGGAGGTTGTATGAATAAAAATAATGTGATTATCGGAGCACTGGTTGCTCTTCTGGGACTGATTGTTCTTATTAACCCGGCAGACAGCATTCGTGTTGTTGTCGTACTTATTGGAATTGCCGCTATAATAAACGGAATTTACGAATTCGTTAAGATCCGCTCGCTTTCCAATGACAGCGCTTTCAGAACTACGGTTACGGTGCGTTCTGCCTGCAGTATTGTACTTGGGCTTGTTGCGGTTATTCTGCCGTTTGCCCTGTTCAGCGCGGTAACAAGTATTATAAGAATTCTTCTCTATATAGAAGCGGTATATCTTCTTGTTTCTGCCGTTACCCAGTTTTTTACATGGACTCGCCTTAAAAGTTCCGGGGTTTCTTTTCCGGGAATGGGAATAGAAATTGTCGTGACTGTAGTGGTCGCGGTTGTTCTTCTTATGCTTCCTGCTGACTTTGGCGTAAAAATTGTGCGTGTTCTTGGCGCCGTTATTCTTGCTGTGGGTGTGCTTTATGCATTCTATTCATGGAAGAACAAAGCTTATGTCGTTACACCAGAGAATGTTCATGATGCAGATGAAAAAACAGACGCCACTTCTTCAGGTTCAGACGATTCGGCTGCAAAATAAAACAAAATTGAATTTAAAATAAAATATAGGGGTTATTTATGGCACATTGTGTGGTTCCTGCTGCGGAAGAGATTCTGGACAAAGAGTTTCCTGTTTTGGACAAGGGATTTGTGCGTCTTGTAGATTATTACGGAAGCGATGAGCGCATTGTTCAGGCTGCACGTGTTTCTTACGGAGCGGGAACAAAATCTGTAAGCCAGGACGCGGCACTTATTGACTATTTGATCAGACACGAGCATACTTCGCCGCTTGAACATGTTGTTTTTACCTTCCATGTCAAAGTGCCCATTTTTGTTGCAAGACAGTGGGTAAGACACAGAATGGCACGCATGAATGAAGTTTCGGGTCGTTATAGTGTAATGAAAGATGAATTTTATGTTCCCGAAACTTCCTGCATTTCTGTTCAGTCAAAGGACAACAAGCAGGGAAGGGGAGAAGCTCTTGCTCCCGAAGCCGCAAAGAAAATTCAGGATGAATTTATTCAGGGTCAGGAAACTGCATACAAGTCGTATTCAGAAATGATTGACGGCGGACTTGCGCGCGAAATTGCAAGAATAAACCTACCGCTTTCACTGTACACTGAATTCTACTGGCAGATGGATCTTCACAATCTGTTCCATTTCCTTAAGCTGCGTCTTGACTCACACGCACAGTATGAGATTCAGGAATACGGAAAAGTCATTTTTGAAATAGCAAAGAAAGTCTGTCCTATGGCATGCGCTTCTTTTGAAAACATCATGCATAACGGGGTAAGCTTTAACGGTGAAGAGATGCAGGCTTTGAGGGCTGTTCTTGCCGGTAAGGAAAACCCGCTTACAGATGAAAAGAAGCTCAAGCGCTTTAACGAAAAAATCGCTACTGGCGTTCAACTTTAATATTCTGAATTTTAACAAACGGATTTGCTCAGCAGGAAAGGGTGAGAGGTGAAAGATAAAATGTATTAATTTTCACCTCTCACCTTTAACATTATGCATTCTGACGGGCTGCGATGGCCTTTTTTATTGCGTCTGTAAAGAGCTGGTTCTGGTCACTTCTTTCTTCTACAGAGAACTGCGGTCCGCCGTCTTTTTCTGAAATTCTGTAAAGATTTTCGGGGTCCGTAGAATAGGCTGGGCTTGCAGGATTGTTGATCCACCAGTCCAGTACAGAAATAAGGCACAGCGTGTATTTAATGAGATTTGCGTTTGTTGCGGCAGTTTCTGCATCACTTCTTTTTGCCCCCAAAAGAACATCAAGTCTTTTTGAAACAGGATTAGGCAGATCAAACTGGTATCTGTCCCAGGGATTCATTACGCCAAGGACTGCCTTTTTTCCTGCCAACGCTTCATCAATACGGCCTGCTATAATAGAAAGCACTGTTTTAAGAAAGTCTGTTCTTGAATAAAGCGGCTTGTACCTTGTGTCGTTTACCGGCTTTTGAATAAGCGGTGCATTGAACTTAAAGTGCGGAAGATAATAGTATTTTGCGCGCCACAGAATGTTGTTAAGGTTTTCTTTTCCTGCCTGTGACGAAACGTAATCTTTCTGCGTGTAAATGCGGTTTACGTAATTGCTTAAATAATCGCCGTATTTTTTGTCAAAAAGGTCTTCGTGGTATGAAGCCCAGTCGTTCATTGCTTCTACAATGTCGTCTCCCATAGAGGAAAGCTTCTGGTCGGCCTTTGTGTTAAAGTTAATGTTGCGGCATCCATGAAAGAAATCTTCTATTATACGTATAAGAATAACAGTAACCTGGACAGGATTTTCGGGGTGCACTACATTGAATCCGTCGCGGAATTTGTAAATGGGCTGGAAGTACGGGTAAAGGTCGGGATGGGACTCCAGACTGCTGAATCCGGCCTGGGGGAACAGTTGTTCAAGAATCTTGAGCCCTGTATTTACAAGTTCATCACGTTTTCCGGCAATGTGAACAGACTCTTCGGCCTTTTTGCGACGTTCCTCTTCACGTTTTTTTGCATCTTCCGCAGACTTCTTTTTCTTTTCGGGAAGAAGAAGGTCAAATTTTCCTACATTAAGAAACTGCAGAATCTGCGCAATCTGTGAAGTAAAGAAACGCGGGAATTCAACATATTCAGAAGAGCACATGCGCATAAGAAGCGGGTACATGCCTTTGATTATCTGGTTGTAGATGTAAATCCATTCGGTAATGCCCTGTTTTGCAAGCATCTGAAGTTTTTTCTGGTCAGAGTCGGCAAAGGCTGTGAGGTCAGAGTAAATTTCTTTTATAAGAGCCGGAATCTGCTGTTCGCCGATGTAGTAAATTGTAATAAGTTCGTGGTAAACTGCGCGTACAAACGGAATGAGCATTGCAACAGTCAAGTTTTCTGACATATTCTGAACATCAATCGCAAGAACTTTTATATCGCGCATAGTCCAGTGGCCGATTGTCCTTAAAAACTTGAACTTAAGGTCGGGTTCCTGCGCAATTTTGCTTTTGTAAATATCCGGCGAAAGCTGAATAAAAGTCTTGATTGTGCTTATAAACGTCTGCATGTGGTCTACGTGGCGCTTTGTAAAATACTCTCCGAACGAACGTGACACGCGCTCCCTGTTTTTTGTGGACATTCTGAAAAAAACATTGAATATTCCGTAGTTTGGTTTTATGGAATATTCGTGCGACATCATTAAGTGGTCCATCAGTTTTTCATCACGTGCTGTTATAGCCGGAAGGTCTTCATCTGTTTTTCTGCGCTTGGCCTGGCTTGAAGAAGAAATAAGCTGGTTTACCGATCCCATCTGTTTTGTATTGCTGATAGCCGTTACTGATGCACTCCGGGAAGAAATGTCAGAAGAAGAAAGGCCCGAGGCTCTGATTACTTCGGGGCGGCGCTTTTTGCCCGGAATATTGATTTCTTCTATAGGAAGCGAACGTTCCTGAAGGACTTCGCCGCCCAGTTTTTTCTGCATGAATTCAGCTTCACGTGCGTCAATGGGGCCTATGTTGCGGCGTGTTTTGTCAATTGAACCAGGTTCAAGCCTGCGTGTTCCTTTTCCTGTAGTCTTCTGTTCTTCCATATAAGCCTCCGGTTGCGGTTAAAGCCTTATCAAATAGTTTTCTGCGATGGCCGTCATAGAGCGGAATGAAATTTTTTCTCCTGCTGCGGTCATTATTGTTCCTTCCAGAGTGCCGAATATTGTGTGATAGACGGTTCTTAGAATAAAAATGCTTATTTTGCTCAGATTTTCGGAAACAGGTGTAAATGTAAGGTCAACCATATTTTCTGTATCCTGAATAATCCACTTGTTTGAAATACCGTAGGAATGTGTCATTAAAACCGGAGGCAGCGGGGTAACCGTTCCGTCACAAAAGAGCACGTTTGCGTTGTAAAGCTCGCGGTTTACAGAATTCTGCGAGCCTGACTCTATGCGGAACGATACTTTTTTTCCTGCAACAGTTCCCATTGCGGTAATTGTCTCGCCGTGTGAGCGGAACTTCATGTAGGTTCTGTGCATGTTCATGAACGCAAGTCCGTCGGCATCGCTCATTGTGCGTATGGCACCGTGTCCGGGAATAAGTGTGATTGCTCCGTGAAGGGACATGGCGGCATTGTAAATACCCGAACAGCGTCTTAAAGTTGGGGCAGGAAGAACTGTGGTAAGTTCGGCAAAACTTTTGTCAGAAAAAGCTGCCACAAGTGCAGCATTTGCAGAAGGACGGACGCTGTCTCCATGCAGGTTGAATATTACCGAAAGCTTGTCGTGCCTGCGGTCCCAGCTTATGCGTATGTAGCGTGACTTTTTGTAACTGGAAGTAGAAGCAGTTTCAAGACCGTGCGGAACAAACCGCTTTCGGGGTCCCATGACTGAACGGTAAACGAATTTCTGCTTCGTTGCGGTGTTCCAGAAAACGACTTCTGCAAAACCGAATACTTTTGCATCAACAAAACTTATGCTTCCTGCATATTCGCCAATCATAAAGTAAAACGAAAGACGGCTTTTTATGCGCAGATTTGTTATGAGAGTCGGAATAGGAACTGTTCCGTAAGGCTTGTAAACGCCCCTTATGTCGAGCCTTTTGGGATGTCCGGCGAATGTGCCGAAAACAGGCCTTTTGTTTTTTACGAAACTTCCAGGCTGTTCAAGTATTTGTCTTGTGTACAAAGAATCCTTCCTGTTTATAGGTTTTCATGAATGGAAAAGCTATCGCTGAAAACTTTCTATATTATAGCGGAAATTTTCCTTAAATGGAAGTTAAAAGCACACCATATTCAAAAACAAGATGTTTTTAAGGTTAAAAATGTATGTTTTTTTTCATATAAGTTCAATGTGTGGTATACTGTATATTAAGTTTGGCGAAGCCAAACTTAATAACTGACAGTTTGCGTTGCAAACTGTCCAGAAGACTGGGCTTTCTTTTTTGCTTCGCAAACTGTCCGGAAGAGGAGATGTATATAAAATCAGGCTTTGCCAAACTTAATAACTTACAGTTTGCTTCGCAAACTGTCCGGAAGAGGAGATGTATATTAAATTAGGCTTCGCCAAACTTAATAACTGACAGTTTGCTTCGCAAACTGTCCAGAAGAGGAGATGTATATAAAATCAGGCTTCGCCAAACTTAATAACTGAAAGTTTGCTTTGCAAATTGTCCAGAAGAAAAAGTTTAAAAAAATATTATTTATAATCAGGAGGAAAATATGAGCGTTACTTGTTATTCTTTGGGTGCGGCAGAGGAAGTTACCGGAAGCAAACACATTCTTGAAATAGACGGAAGAAGCTTTATGATTGACTGTGGGGCTTTTCAGGGAAAACGTGCCGAGGCAGACAAAAAAAACAGAAACTTTGATTTTGCAGCAGACAAAATAGAAAGCGTTGTATTGACCCACGCTCATTTTGACCACTGCGGACTTCTTCCTGTTCTTGCAAAAAACAAATATGACGGCAATATTTATGCAACACCGGCTACACGCGATCTTGCAAACATCGTAATGATGGACAGCGCAAGAATACAGGCCCGCGATGCTGAATTCCTTGCAAAACAGGCCGCCAAAAAAGGTGAAAAATTTACCTGGAAGCCGCTGTTCCGCGAAGCAGACTGTGTAAAGGCGGCCAACCAGATAATTACACTCGGTTATAACCGCGAAATGTACATTGCCCCCGACGTAAGACTTGAATTCTTTGACGCGGGCCACATTCTGGGCAGTTCTCTCGCTTATTTTACAATAACGGGACAGCGCAAAAACCACATTACCGGCCGCAAGTCAGGCGGTGTCAGCGAACAGCCAAAAAACTGGTGGCACAGGATATTCGGGCCAAAAGATGCAGTACAGACAGCAGTAACGGTAAACGGGGAGTCTGCCTTATGCGGTGCACCTTCCGACGAACTGCGCATTCTTTACACGGGAGACCTTGGCCGCCGCAACAAGCCCATAATCCGCGACCCGGCAACAGACATGAAGGCACCCGACTACATCTTTATGGAAAGTACTTACGGTAACCGCCTTCACGAAAGTCCCGGAGTGGCAATGGACGACCTTGAAAAAATAATCAGGCGTGCAATTGACCGTAAGGGAAAAATCATAATTCCGTCTTTTGCAATAGAGCGTGCCCAGGAACTTGTCTATTACCTGCACCTTCTTGTAGACAAAAAGAAAATTCCGCAGATACCTATTTATCTTGACAGTCCGATGGCAGTCAATGCAACCGGAATCTACCAGTTGCACCAGGAATGCTACGATGACGAAACAAAGAAAGCCTTTATCGAGCACCACAAAAATCCGTTCGGATTCAACTCGCTTACGACAATAACAAGTGTAGATGAGTCCAAGGAACTTAACAAAAAGCCGGGTCCGATGATTATAATAAGTGCCGACGGAATGTGTGAAGCAGGCCGTGTACTTTATCATCTTGCAAACAACATAAACAATCCCAACAATATAATTCTTCTTGTAGGATACATGTCAGAAAACACTTTGGGAAGAAAACTCAAGGACGGTGCAAAAGAAGTGCGCATACTCGGTGACTGGTACAATGTAAAAGCCAGTGTCGAGTCAATAAACGCATTCAGTGCACATGCAGACTACAGGGAATGTGTTGAATGGCTTAATTCCATAGATACAAGCCGCCTTAAAAAGATTTTCCTCGTTCACGGAGAAAAAGACGCGCAGGCAGCCTTTGTGGAATATCTGGCTAAAAATGGATATACTGACACGCAGATTGTCAAATACGGGGAAACCTATAATCTTGAATAATCTGAGGGAAATATGGAAAAAGAAGCAGAAGACCGTATAACGGGCCTGGAAATAAAACTTGCATATCTTGAAGATTATGTAAACCAACTCCAGGCCGTGTCGGTTGAACATACTGAAACAATAGAAAGGCTCATCACCGAAAATAGAATGATGAGCCGTAAAATACGCGATATGTCTGACCAGCTTGAAGGCGACATTCCCAACAGAAAGCCGCCGCACTATTAACCGGTTTTATCGGAGGGTTATCTGGCTACCAGGTTATGCTGAATGTTTTCGGCTCGGAAAGCGTAAGGAATTCTGACAGCGGAATATTCAGCACGGCCTTGTTTGCCAGCGTACGCGCGCGTTCCGTACTGGAAAGCGATGTCTTTTTTATGGAAGCACCGTCGGGCGGGCAGAGTGTGATTCTTACCTGTGCGCTTTCCATTTCTGCGGCCATTTTTTCGCCGTAAACTGTAGAAACAAGTTCCCTGTATTCCTGCGCGCTCATACTTTCCTGCGTAAGAACCGGTGCCATTAGCAAATCAAGATAACTGCGGGTTTCTTCGGGAAGTGAAGATGCAAATGTGCGCAGTGTTGCCGGTGACAGAATAAGTGTAAGCGAATTTTTTGTGCATGTAATAAAATTTGCAATCTTCAGATTCCCTTTGTCAGAAAATGATTTCTGGTTTTCGGGGGAAGGAATTGTTCCACTTATTGAAACTGAATCTTTTGCAGGAACTTCGACTTTTAAGTCCTGGAAGTCGCTTCCGCTGAATGCAGTTTCTATTTCCTGTTTGGAAAAGATTTGTGTAGTTTCGGGTGCAGACTGGGTTCCTGATGCGGAAATTTCATTTATTCCTGCAGTAAGGGAATCTATTGTATCGCAGAGAATTTTCCCCAGATTCAGTTTAACCTGAGCCTGTGCGCTTTTGTCGTTTGCCGCTTTTATGTCCACACTGGCGGAACATCCTGTAAATGCAATCAATATAAGAAGATATACTGTGCTGTAAATGTACTTGTACTTGCAGTTCATATTCATAAAACAATTTTGCCTTTTGGACGGTTACTTTGCCGCCTCGTTTTTTATTTTGACAGCCGCGTTGTATTCCTTTGTAGAAGGAAGAAAGCGTCCGTATGCAAAGAAATGCCCCTTCCAGAACTTCTGGCTCATCAACGTAAGCTGAACTCCTGTTTTGGGCCCGTCACTGACAGCCGAAACAAATACCCTGCGCCCCTCGAAGGCACGGTTTTTTCCGTGATAGACGCCGCAGTATATGCCTACATGCGTTATGCGTTCCGAAGCAGGGTCGTTCTTGAAGAAAACGAGGTCCCCTGGTTCACGCTCCTGCGGTTTGATTCGTTTTGTAGCAGTGTAAAGGGAATGTGCAGTCCGGGGCAGCTGTACTCCCACTGAATTTGCGGCAACATAAGTTACGAATCCGCTGCAGTCCATTCCGTTTTCGGGAGAGTCGCCGCCGTAAACGTAAGGAGTTCCCTGAAGTTTGAGTGCGTATGTAATAAGCGCCTGTCTCTGTTCCGAAACCCTGGGGGCTGCCGCAAGCGGCATTATTCTGAACATCGCAAACAGTATAAATGCCGCAGTAATAAAAATGCGCCGCGCCGCAACAAGGTTTTCGCGGTTGTATTTTGAATACTTCATCGCTTAAATTATCGGCATGTATCCATGTTTTTTTATCTTTGAAAAAAATAAAAATTTCTTTAAAAACAGCCCCAAAGTAATTGACACCTTTACAAAAAAGAAGTATATTAAATGAACATATTACGACGCTGGGTAGAGCAGTTGGCAGCTCGTCGGGCTCATAACCCGGAGGCCGCAGGTTCAAGTCCTGCCCCAGCTAAATAAAAAACTTCAGTTACCTGACTGGAGTTTTTTTGTTTTAAACAAATTTGGCAGGACTTGAAGCCCCATAAATCGCGACCAGGTGGGAGCAATTTATGGGGAGCGGCCCGGAGGGCAAGTCCTGCCCCAGCTAAATAAAAAACTTCAGTTACTGACTGGAGTTTTTTTTGTTTTAAACAACATCTGGCAGGACTTGAAGCCCCATAAATCGCGACCAAGTGGGAGCAATTTATGGGGAGCGGCCCGGAAGGCAAGTCCTGCCCCAGCTAAAAAGAAAAAACTTCAGTTACTGACTGGAGTTTTTTTATTCTTCCAGCAGCCAGTCCAACACGTTGATTTGTTTTATTCCGTCGTGGTTTGGAACAATATCGTAATCCATAGTCAAAAGAATTTTTTCGTAATTGTTATTAATCATCTGCAAAGGTTTAAGTTCGCGATGCAAAGTTGAATCATCCATGGCAGTGTATGCGACCTGGTAATATTTTTTAATTCCATTTGCTATTGTAACAAAATTAATTTGAACTTTCACTTTGCAAACAGATTACAGGTTTGTCTTTTGAACTTTTACTTTTTATTGCAATTTGTTTGTTCAGAACAAGCTGTTCATTGTAAGTTCCGCTTTTGCAAAAATTACATCGCCGTTATGGGAAACATTAATTGCAGCCTGAATTGACTGCCCGTTTTCTACTGTAATAGTTGTCATAAGTCATCCTGTAAAACACTGTTCCTTACATGATTATGTTTCCAAAATAGATTCATTGTTTAAAAAGTCAAGAAAATTAATTGTAAGTATTCCATTATCGTCGTATACAGGAGGTGTAATATCATTTGTAATTACTATCTTTTTAAATGAATCTCCTGACTTTATAAATGGTCTTATTTCCTGTTCTCTTTTTGTTGAATCCGGTAATGAATAAGCAGACTGAATATAATATTTTTTCATTCCCATCGTGCAGATAAAATCTATTTCCAACTGTTTTTTTACTGACATTGCTTTTTCATTTTTTTCTATAACAGGAACAACGCCGATATCTATTTCAAATCCTCTGATTTTTAATTCATTGTAAATAATATTTTCCATTATGTGCGTTGGTTCATTTTGTCTGAATCCAAGACGTACGTTGCGGAGTCCTAAATCACTAAAATAATATTTCTGAGGAGTTTCTATATACGCTTTTCCTTTTATATCATAGCGTTTTGCAGATTCAATAAGAAAAGAATCTTCACAATATTCAATATATTTTGCAATTGTATTAGCAGTAATTTTTGATTTTTTTACAGTTCGGAAAGTATTCATAAGTTTTTCGGGATTTGTAAGTGAACCGATTGAAGAAGATAAAATATTCAGCAGGTCTTCCAGCTCCCTTTGATTTCTAATTTTATGTTTGATGATAATATCACGAATGTAAGTTTCATCAAAAAGTGTTTTTAATAATTTTGCTTTATCTTCTTCTGCAGCCAGCACAACAAGCGGAATGCCACCCCATAACATATATTCCTGTAGTGCGTGTTGATTGTCCCTATTATAAACAGATTTGAATTCTGAAAAACTCAATGGGTACATGTGAATTTCATCTCCTCGACCTGCAAACTCTGTTGCAATATCTTTGGAAAGAAATTTTGCATTGCTTCCGGTTACATAAACTTCAACATTGGGTTTTTCATTAAGACCGTTCAGAACAGATTCGAATCTGTCCATAAGTTGAATTTCATCCAAAAGAAAATAGTATGTTTTGTTATCTGTTATTTTTTCTGTAGCCCATGTATAAAATTCTTTTGGATTTAAATATTTTTCATTTTCAAAGGAATCAAGTGACATGTGCAGAATATGATTTTCTGGTACACCTTCATCAATAAGAGCATTTTTAAAAATTGTTCCAAGCAAATATGATTTTCCACATCGGCGAATCCCGGTAATAATTTTTATAAGACCATTGTTTCTCTTTCGCAAAAGCGTGTTAAGGTAGCGGTTGCGGTTAATTTCCATAAAACCTCTTACAAAGGATTTTTACACCTTTTTATATTTTTCCTTTGTATTGTATACTCGTATGATAAATAAAACAATAGTCTGTAAAGGATTTTTACACCTTTTTTATAAATTCTTCTGCAAAACATTGTTTTCATTGAAAATGTTTATACAAACTGATAAAGTTTTTCAATCTATTTTTACAACACTTCCGGGAACAAAAATGTTTTAATATTTTGACAATTCAAAAAAGCATTGCGGTGAATTTCTTTGACTCCATTTGGAATTATTACTTCACCTTTTAGATTTGTGTGGTCCTTAATCGGAAAATCGCTCCCGTAAACAAGGCGATTTGCAAAACCTTTGTTCTGTATTTTTAAAATATTCTCTTGATTCGAAAACGCTGTATCAAAAACTACATTTGAATAATTATTAAGCATGTAAATTGCTTCGTCAATTTTTTTTATGTGCGCAAGTTGAACAATGCATTTTGAATATTTTGCAATGAATGGCTCAAACTTGCGTGGACAGTCAACAGAGTCATTACCCGTGTGAATTAAAATTCGAAGCTTATTTTTTTCTGCAAAAGAGAAAACTCGTTCTGTAAGTTCAAATGTTGCGTCATCTGAAAAATCCCAGTTTTGCGCACGAGGATGTATTTTAAAACCTTCATAGAAAACAGATTCCGAAATAAATTCGGAATGATTCAATAAGCCGTCATCCTGAACTTGATTCAGGATCTTACTGAAATATTTTTCAAAATATACACCGGATTTTTCAAACTCGGGAACAAGCCAGTAAAGCGGGTGAATTTTTATTCCATAAAGTTTTGCATGATTAATTGCAATATTAAATTCTTCATTTACGGCATCTACAATTTGTTTTGCATTCGGCTGGTTTTGTAATTCCGGATGCTGTTCGCGACAATAAATGCACGACGTTGTTGACGAAATCCAGGCTTCTGTAATTTTACGTTTTGCCAAATCGTCAACAACGCGTTGCGGATAAAAATATTCGTTATTATATTGTCCAAAGTGAACATGAAAATCTGTCAAATCTTTATTTTCACACCTCTTTTAATTTTGCATTTCTCCAGTCCAATACAATCTGCTTGTTTTTTGCGGCAACTGCACAAAAATGTCTGTTGATTTCCAGAGGATTTCCTGTAGGACTTTCGTTGGCATTTCGAACCATGCACGGAGCGCAAAAGGCTGCTTTGTCGCATTTGCAGCATTCACCGTTTCCAAGGTCTTTCATTTTTAAACCGCGAAGCCATTTTATTTTTTCTGAATTGTCCCAAATGTTCTGCAAATTGTCTTCGTTTAAGTTTCCCAAAACCATTTCCTGCCATCCGGCACATGGATAAACATTTCCGTTGCTTACCATACAACAAGAAGAAATACCAACTCCGCACAAACGGCGTTCCGGATTAAACTGAGCCTGATTACAACGTTCTTCAAATTCTGATTCAAGAATTGATTTTTGATAATCTTCATCGCCAAGTACAATAGTTTCGATTACTTTGCCTGCTTCTTCTACAGAAAGTCTGTTTGCAAGATTTTCTGTTTCGTGGTTGTACTGTGCCATCATAATGTAGTCAGTTTGGGCGCGGATTTTGTGTTCAGTGCACCAAGCCAAAACATCTTTAAAATCATCTTTGTTTCCTTTCATTGTTGGACAACTTACATGAAGCGGAATATCGTTTTCGATTAATTTTAAAATTGCATTTTTTGTTTTCTCAAAACTGCCAGGCAAAGTTGTAATTGTATCATGATGTTCCGGAATCATTGAATAAAGCGAAACCTGAACTGATGAAACATTGCTTTCTTTCATAATCTGAATTGTTTCGTCATCAAGCAAAGTTAGGTTTGAAAGAATGTTTACATAAAAGTCGTATTTTTTTGCAGCGCGTAAGTATTCTTTAAAATGAGGATGGCACATCGGCTCTCCACCGGAAAGTGTTACAGACAAAACTCCCATTTTACTAAGCTGCTCAAGTGTTGAATAATAAAGCTCGTCCGTAATGTTATTCAATTTGAACTTATGCGGAATGTAGCAGTGAACGCAGCGTTCGTTGCATTTTGAAGTCAGTTCAATTTGGAACGATGTCAAGTGTGGTTTGTCTTTAAAATGCTTTTCCAAAAACTCCTGAGTGTCGCTGTCTGCACGCTGAATTGTCGGTGTAAAATCTTCACGTGCTGTTTTTGGTAAAATTGAATTATATGTAAAGCCAATGTCTTTGGCATTAAGTTCTTCTTCTGTTTCTCCTTTGATAATAAATCCGTCCTGGATTAATGTTTCGTAAAATTCTTGTGCGTCGCTTTTTATTGTTTCTCGGTCAACACCTGTGAATTGTGGTAAAATCTTATCTGTGAGTTCGTCAAGTGTTTGAGGCGTGCGGCTTAATGCGCATAAAAAAATTGTTCCGCTCTGGTTTACAATTCTGTCGTTAAAAATTCCTGTCGAAGTAATGTAGCCCACGCCGTCGTAGTTACGAATGTATGTGTCTTTTTTTTGTCTGTAAAGCATGATTAATTATTCCTTTTATTCTGAAAAAAAACACAGAAGTCCGAAGACCTCTGTGTAACAAGATTTAAAGCTCTCGCTTAGAAATGTGAACACAATCTATTGTGTTCGTTCACAATTAAGGCAGGAAGGCCAACCTCTGTTGTCTGCCGGGCATCCTGCAGCGTAACTTCCTGTAGAAGCGTTCTGAGCGATTACCTGTGGTTTTGTGTAAGCCATAGTTTCCTCCATTTTATAAAATAGCTCTCTTACAACGTAAGAGTAGGAAACTTTTTAGCGTTAGCGGTAAAAGTTTCCTAAATTACATTTGTCAATGTAATTTTATGCTATAGCATAAAATTTAAAAAATTGGCTTTCATTTGTGAAAAAATTACATATATCATTCGCAATGATGACACTGTGCACCCTTCCACCGATGCCTGCCGGGCATCCTGTAGCGTAGCTTCCTGTAGAAGCGTTCTGAGCGATTACCTGTGGTTTTGTATAAGCCATAGTTTTACTTCCGATTAACTTGGAATTACAGATTCAGCTGCGCGTATTGTAATAAATCCGTGCTTAAAACCAAGTCTTGAAATACCAAAGCTGAATTCAGATATTCCTACAAATATTATAGAACAATGGAAGCAGGAAGAAAAAATGCTTTTTGAAGTTGACGGCGAAGTACGGGAATGTTGTTTTGGAATATTTGGAAATCACGATGAACTTTTTTCTTATAAAGATGATTTTGATAATTTTTATCATGCAACAAATCTCGGAATGCAAAAATCATTTTTAGTGGAAGGCGGACATCACTCTTTATCAAAAGAAATTCTTAAATTTTATATCCAAAAAGGTTTTGACTATTTTCATTTATTGAGTGAACATTGCCGGCTTGCCCAGTATATTCCTTTTGATGATGGGTCAGACAAGGAATTGAATAAAAGCATTGCAGACTTTCAAAAACTTCTGCAAAATTATAAAAACACACAATAATTGAATAAAAATATCGGTTGCAAAATAATAAGTCGCAATTCAGATATTTTAAAATTCACAGAGAAAGAGTTATATTCCGAAGTTTTACAGTTGTCAAGAAAAGTTAGGAATATATTCCAACCTTTACCGTATTTTCGCAAAAGTTCGTAATGTATTCCAAAGATTCTTTCCAGCTTTATTAATGGAATGCGTCTGCAAATATTTTCTTTCTGTATTCTTCGCAAAGTTTTTCCAGAGTCCACGAAGCATTTGCCGGACTTGTGGAAGGAAGACCTTCGTACGGGACAGAATAATTTTTTGCACAAAGTTTTTCGTAAAGTAAAAGTGCGGTTTTTCCAGTACAAAAGATGCGGCTTATTTTTGATTCGTTAAGTATCTGCGTAAAATTATTTGGCACCGCGTTTTTAATTGAAGAATCCTGCGCACCGTCAATATCGCATCCGCACAGAACATCCCAAAGTGCAATATTATTCTGCAAAAGAAAAGCTCGCCGTTCGTTTACAGAAGGCAGCGTAACGCCGAATATTTTTTCCATTACCGGCCAGAATCTGTTGCGAGGGTGCATGTAGTAAAACCCAGCCAGCCTTGAAGCAGGCGAGGGCATAGTTCCCAAAAAAAGAATTCTGCTTTCGGTGTTCCATACAGGTCCAATATCATGAATTACATGCATAAAAAAGTTATATCATGAATTTCTTTATCCCGCTATATATTTTTCTTATTGCCGGTTATCAGAAACAAATATTGGAATAAACAAAAAAAAACGTGTAATATCTTATTAATGGAATCTCTAAAAATTGCAATTTTTGAGATAACCTTAATTAAAAAATTGATTTTTCAGGCGGGAGGATATATGTCAGACAGCAGTAAATTTGTTTCAGGAAGTCATGCCGGCTCTCCGGAACCTGCCCGTATTCCATGTGAATCTGCAGAATCATTTTGCGTGCACGGTTATACTCCTGTAGAAGAAAAAACAGGCGCTGTTGCAACTCCAATTTACTTGAGTACAACTTTTGCTCACCCTGAACTTGGTATTTCTACAGGCTACGATTACGGCCGTTGCCTAAACCCCACGCGCTTTGAACTTGAACAGACCGTTGCTGCCCTTGAACACTGCCACTATGCACTTGGATTTTCAAGTGGAATGACAGCACTCTCAGCTGTACTAAAATATTTTTCTCCCGGAGATGAAATAATTGTAAGCGATGATCTTTACGGCGGAACATACCGCATTTTTGAAATTTACAAACGCTTTGGAATAAAAGCAGTTTATACCGATACAAGCAATCTGAGGGAAGTTAAAAAAAATATAAATCCAAAAACACGCGCAATCTTTATCGAAACACCTTCGAATCCTACAATGAAGGTTACTTCCATAAAAGATTGTGCAGACCTGATTCACGCAAACAGCGGAATCCTGATTGCAGACAATACTTTTTTGTCTCCTTATCTGCAGACTCCAAAAGATTTTGGTGCTGATGTTATAATACATTCCGGAACAAAATTTTTAAGCGGTCATCATGATGTGCTATGCGGCTTTTTGATTTATGACAAAAAAGAATTTGATGATCTGTTCCGTTTTATTCAGATTTCAGAAGGCGGTGTTTTGTCACCGTTTGATGCATTTCTTGTTTTGCGCGGAATAAAAACTCTTGCAGTCAGAATTGAAAAAGCTCAGAAAAATGCAGAAAAAATTACGGACTTTCTCTGCAAAAATACGAACGTAAAAAAAGTTTATTACCCGTCGCTTTTGCCGGCTGAACAAAAACAAATTTACAAAAGCCAGGCGCGTGGTTATGGAGCAATGATAAGTTTTACAGTTGAGTCGCCGCAAAAAGTTTCTGACTTTCTTAAAAAACTAAAATTTATTCTGTTTGCAGAAAGTCTCGGCGGCGTGCAGACTCTTGTTACATATCCTGCAAGCCAGACACATAATTTTATTCCAAAAGAAATGAGAGAAAAAACCGGCGTAACAGACACGCTTCTAAGACTGAGTGTAGGAATAGAAAATGCAGACGAATTGATTGCAGATATAAAACAGGCGCTGTAGAAATAATTTTTGGAGGAACTATGAGTTATGATTTTGTATTTGTTGACAGAAAAAATACTGACTGTCTTAAGTTTGATTTTGCAAAAGAGCGAGGTTACAAAGAAGACTGTCTTTCCTACTGGGTTGCCGATATGGACTTTAAAACTGCACCCGAGATTTTGTCTGCAATTCATAATCGTGTTGAACACGGAATTTTCGGCTACACAGGTTATAAAGATCATTACTTTGAAGCCGTTGCACAGTGGATAAAAAATAATCATAGTTATGATGTAAAAAGAGAATGGCTTGTCGAAACTCCGGGCGTGGTTTTTGCACTTGCAACTGCAGTCAAAGCATTTACAGAACCAGGAGATTCAGTATTAATACAGCCGCCTGTTTATTATCCTTTTAAAAACGTAATTCTAAAAAACGAAAGAAAAGTCGTAACGTCACCTCTTGTGTGGAAAAAAGACAAAAATGGTTTTGGCAGGTTCGAGATAGATTTTGACGGCTTTGAAAATAAAATCAAAGAAAATAAAGTGCGCCTTTTCATTTTATGCAATCCGCATAATCCCGGCGGAAGAAGCTGGACAAAAGATGAACTAAAAAAAATTGCAGACATCTGCCTTAAGCACAATGTAATTGTTGTAAGCGATGAAATCCATTCAGACTTTGTATGGAAGCCCAATGCCCATACTGTATTTGCATCTGTTTGTGAACAGGCTCAAAAAATAACCGTAACCTGCACAAGCCCGAGCAAAAGTTTTAATCTTGCCGGACTTCAGGTTTCAAATATTTTTATTGCAGATGAAAACCTTAGAAAACAGTTTATGAGTGAACGTGACAAAACCGGTTATGCTGAACCAAATACACTTGGCCTTGTTGCAGCAGAAGCCGCTTACCGCAACGGCAAAAACTGGTTTGATGGAGCATCAGAATTTATTAACAGTAATCTTGATTTTGCAGTTGAATACTTAAATAAAAACTCAAATGGCAAATTAAAATGCAAAAAGCCCGAAGCAACTTATCTTTTGTGGATAGACTGTAGTGCACTTTGTTATGATGATGCAGAATTAAACCGCCGTATAAAACAAGACGCAAATCTCTGGCTTGATCCTGGCAATATTTTTGGAGCAGAAGGAAAAATGTTCCAGCGGATAAATGTTGCAACCAGCCGAGAATATCTGCAGCGGGGGTTGGAGCGTTTTGTTGAAATTCTCTGAATTTACATCAAGACTTTAATCTGGACTGCGCACTGGACTGCATGCTTATTGAAAAATAGGTTGGTGTGGTTTATAATGGTAGAATGGCAGACAACAAAAACAAAAAGAATTCCGGCTTTGGATTTGCAATATGGTTTGTACTTCTTTTGATTATCGGTGTACTTTTTTTAATAAACCAGAAAACGATTGTTTCCAACTTAAAGACTACCCGTTTTTTTGAACGCACAATAGGAAAAACCCCAGAGTTTATAGAAAAGGCTCCTGTTGTTGAACAAAAAGAAGAAGGCAAAAATGATGTTGCGCCCATTATTTCTACAGAAATAGATCTTAATGCAGAAAACGAAAGTTCAGTTTCAGAACCTGCCGTAAATAAAACAGAACAGGCTGAACAGCTCTCCAATACGCAATCTGCAGCCACAGGTACACAATCTGCCCCGCAGCAGGAAAATGTGTCTCCCGTAACAGCAGTAAGCGATGCCGGTCGTGAACTTCAGCAGCAGGCAGAAGAAGCCGCGGCTGTAAAAAAAGAAACTGCCACCAAACCAAAACCTGCAGAAAACAAACCTGCTGTTACCGAAACAAAAAAGACTCCGGCAACTGCAGCTTCTGCTACAATGAACATCAAGCTTTACTTTATGATTATTACCAGCAACGGAACAGTCAACCGCCGCGAAGTTGTACGTACCATGAAAAAGTCGGACAGTCCTCTTATGGACGCTGTAAATGCTTTGATAGAAGGACCGAATTCTACAGAAGCAGATTCTGGCTGCCGTACGCTTTTGTCAGATGGAACACGTCTTTTGGGCGCGTCTGTCAGAAACGGCGTGGCAACACTTAACTTCAGCAGTGAATTTGAATTCAACCGTTACGGAATAGAAGGTCTGCGCGGACAGCTTCAGCAGATTGTGTATACGGCAACAGCGTTCCAGACAGTAGAAAGCGTTCAGTTCCTTATTGATGGTGAAAAAAAGGAATATTTGGGAAGTGAAGGCGTCTGGATTGGAACACCGCTACGCCGTTCAAGTTTTTAAGCTTTGAGTTTTAAGCCTCAAGGCAGAATTAAGGCTCGTAACTTTTAAGGATACGGTCAAAGTAGGCACGGTTTTTCTGATAAGTGTCGTCAAAAATCGTAAGTGAAAAATAAGCAAGGTTTCCATCTTCAAGCGGAGTAATTGTCTTGAAGTCGCGTGTTACATTTGAACTGAGCGGCTGGTAGAAAACATTCATAATTCTTGCGCCGTCTTTTTTTTCTGCAGAAATTTTATGTTGCTTCCAAATAGAATAGGAACCGTTTGTTCCCTGACTTAATTTTCTTATCATAAATGCCATAAAGTCACCGGAAAATTCGGTTTTGGACGGGGGCTTTATTGTGCTGAACGTAATAATTGCAAAGTCATCCAAAAGCCACATGTTCTGCATGGACTGCTTCCACATTCCGTCAAGCTTAACCGACTGCGATTCAAATGATGCTTTCTGCGGTTCTGCCTTTGTTTTTTTAAAGTTCCTTGTCTTGTCCCTGGGCAGCCCTTCAATTCCCTTGAATTCCGTAAACGATTTGTCTTCTGAAGAAGCAAGAATGCCTGTTGTCTGAACAGTAAGAATAGGTGTTCCGTCATTTGCACTTATTGAAAGAATGTTGAATACAGGAACAAGCGGGCTGTATTCAATTTTTACACTTCCGCCGAACTGCGCAAAGTTTTCGTCGGTCTTGAGAACAAAACCTTTCTTTAAACTTGTTGCATGCCGCCTTGCCGAAAACTCGTAGAAAAGATCGTGTATGTAATTTACAATGTCAGAGTCGCCCGTTTCTGTCATTCCCGAAATGCGCTCGCCGGTGAACTTAAGCGGGAATGTGTCTTTTTGTACTGTAAGATAAACAGTTATGTCTTTTTCCTGTTTGGAGAGTGTCGCGGGGGAATAGTACCTTGCAGCGTATGTTTCATCGTTGTAGTAAAGAAATCCAATTATTGATTTGTCTTTAAAACTTTTGTCGCTGTAGTAAACGTATTCTCCCGAAGTGTCAGGAAGCCAATCCTCTGTTGCAGGCAAAGAAAATGCTGCCGCCGGAAGAAACAGGAGTATAAGTGCAGATAATTTTTTATGTAAGTTTCTCATTGTTTCCTCCGGCAGACTTTTATGCGTTAAGCTCGTCCAGTGCAGCCTTTACTGTCTGTGCAATTTTTGCCGCAGCTTCTTCAAGAGGAACAAGCTGTGCATCGCTCTGGTTTCTGAGTTTGACTTCTACGTTGGGAAGATTTTTGTCGCCGATTGTTACGCGTACAGGATATCCCATAAGATCCATGTCATTGAACTTAACGCCTGGACGTTCATCGCGGTCGTCAAGCAGAACTTCTATTCCGAGTTTTGAAAGTTCATCATAAAGCCTGTCAGCAGCTTCTTTCATGGAATCCTTGTATTTAATAGGAACAATTGCAACCTGGTACGGGGCAACTGACATTGGCCAGATAATTCCGTGTTCATCGTGGAAAGACTCAATAATGGAAGCAAGAACGCGGTCAACACCTATTCCGTAGCATCCCATTGTGGGAACAGATGATTTTCCGTTGACGTCAAGGTAAGTTACGCCCATGCTTTGCGTATATTTTTTTCCAAGCTTGAATATGTGTCCCAGTTCGTTACCGCGGCTTGTGTAGAAAGGCTTACCGCAAACAGGGCATTTGTCGCCTGCTTTTGCCGTGCGAACATCTGCTGTCTGCCATACCTTGAAGTCGCGGCCGTATTCAACATGAACAAGATGTGTGTCTGCCTTGTTTGCCCCGACCAGAAAGTCGTGCATATCAAGAACAGAATTGTCTGCAATAACAGGAACATTGTTTAATCCTACAGGTCCTGCGTATCCTACCGGTGCTCCTGTTATGCGCATGTCTTCTTCTGCAGTGGCGAGTGTTACTTCGCTTGCCTTGAGAAGACCTGCAAGTTTTGCTTCGTTAACGTCAAGATCCCCTCGTATGCACACTGCAACAAATACTTCGGGGTAGAACGTCATGTTTCCTTCGGTAAAGGTCTTGAGGTTTTTGCAGCATTCTATTCCGCTTAAGTCAAGAGAAACATTTGTAGCCTTGTAGATAAGTGTTTTGAGAAGTGAGTGCTGGCTGCAGTCAAGGAATTTTTCGAGGTCAGCGATTGTTCCGACTCCTGGGGTTTTTATTTCTTCGAAGGGCTTGTCTGTTGCGGCCAGAGGATTACCGTTTTTGTCGAGCGGAATGTCTTTTGCGCATGAAGCTTTTTCTACGTTGGCTGCATATCCGCATTCACACAAAATGAGCGTGTCATCGCCGACAGGGCTTTCTACCATAAATTCTTCTGAACCGCTGCCACCCATTGCACCTGTATCTGCCTTTACCGGAATTACCTTAAGGCCAAGTCGCTTGAAAATCCTGAGATAAGCCTTTGCATAAGCCTGGTATGTTTCGTCAAGCGATTCGTCATTTGCGTTAAGGGAATAGCCGTCCATCATGTTGAATTCACGGCCGCGCATTACACCGTATCTTGGGCGGATTTCGTCACGGTATTTTGTGTTTATCTGATAACAGTTGATAGGAAGCTGCTTGTAACTGGTGAGTCCCTGTTTCATTATTGCAGTGTAAGCTTCTTCGGCTGTAGGACTTACAACCATGTCCTGCTGCTGGCGGTTTTGGGCCTTGAGCATCTGCGCACCCATTGTGTCCCATCTTCCGCTTTCTTTCCAGATGTCTCCTGGAACAACAACGGTAGGTTTGAATTCCATGGCGCCTGAAGCGTCAAGTTCCTGTCTGATGATGTTTTCAAGTTTTCTGTAGGCGCGGAGTCCGAGCGGCATATATGTATAAAGGCCGTTGCCGAGTTTTCTGATAAGGTCGGCGCGCATCATGAGCTGGTGGCTTGAGATTATCGCTTCTGCAGGCGCTTCCCGCAGTGTTCTGAATGGAATTTGTGAAGTTTTCATACGTGCATTTTAACGAAAAAAGCCCATATTTGCAATCGGTGAAAATTGCTGTATAGTAAGCGCATGACAGAAATCGAACGCTATTACAACAAATTCAATGAAGACCACAGGCTTACTACACGCCACGGAACGGTTGAATTCACCACGACAATGAAGTTTATACACGACTATATTCCGGCGGGGAAAAAGCTGCACATTCTTGATGCCGGTGCCGGTACAGGGCGTTATTCTGTCGCTCTTTCAGAAGAAGGGCATTCGGTTACTGCAGTTGAACTTGTACAGCACAATATTGATGTTCTTGAGTCAAAGCATGCAAACGTAAATATCTGGCCGGGAAACGCAATGGATATGCATTTTCTTGAAGACGGCAAATTTGACATTACGCTGGTGTTCGGGCCAATGTACCATCTGCACACAACGGAAGATAGGCTGCGGGTATTTTCTGAAGCGCGGCGTGTTACAAAAAAAGGCGGAATAATTTTTGTTGCTTACGTCATGAACGAGTACAGTGTAATAGAATACTGCTTTAAGAAAAACCATGTTCTGGAATGCCTTGAAAACGGAACCCTGACAGAAGATTTTCATACTGTTTCTTCGCCACAGGATTTGTACAGTTATCTGCGCATTACTGACATTGATGAACTTAACCGCGCAGCCGGGTTAAAACGCATTTCTGTCTTTGCAGCCGACGGTCCGTCTGACTACATGAGGCGCGAACTCAATGCCATGGATGAAAAAACATTTGAAGCCTTTATGAAATTTCATCTGGCAACTTGCGAACGGCCCGACCTTCTGGGGGCAAGTTCCCATACAGTTGACATTCTGCGCAATATTTAAATATAATTTTGTTATAGGGAGTTTCTGAAAAAAGTCAGTGGAAAAAGTTAAAAAAAAGGCATGAAAGTAAAAAAAGCATTTGCACAAAACCAGACCGCCAGTCCCGAACAAAAATACGAACTTTCTGTTTCTATAGGATTCAGCGGCTGTTGTCTACAGATTCAATTTTTACGCGGCATTTGTCTGCGTCCTTGAATTGAACAGCGCCTTCAAATCCTGTTGGAATAAAAATGAGAATTACTGTGATTAAGGCCGAAACTGCCAGTGAAATAACGGTGTGTCTGCTGATTGTTTTCATAAAGCAGATTTTTGCACACCGTCATTAGTTTTATGTTTAGGTTTTGTTAAAAATTAATAAAGGAAATATTGCTTCAATAACTGTCTGCCTGAATGTCATTCAGGTCGGTCCCTAAACCAGAACCGTAATAGCGCGAAATATTTTCTTCTGAAAGAAATGAGGCAAGGGCTTGTGCCTGGGCTTTTGTAAAGAAATAACGCTGACCAATGGACTGCTTTACAGCACCGTCGGACTTTGTATTGACTGCAAGATTTTCTGCCGGCGCAACTTGAATACAGAAATAGGGTGAACCCTTAAGAAATTTGTAGCCAAAGTAAACGTTTGGTTTTGAAAAGTTTGTCATCATTGGTTCCGCAATACCGAATTCCTCATAGGCTGCAGACTGTCCGTAGGCACGCTCACTTTTTTTAAGCTTTGAATCAAGATTTTTTTCATCAAAGTCCCTGATATACCGCGAAACTGCATTTACTAGGGAAGCGCGCTCGTTTTTGGCAAGATAAAATGCATAGAACGAAGTGTCGTAAAGTATAAAAAAGCCCGCAAGGTCAGTGCCGTTTTTGTGAATAAAGGCGCCTTTTCTTGCAAAGGGTTTGCCCAGTGTCGGGGTCAAAAAACAGGTCATCTCTTCTTTTTTGTCATATTTGTTTTTGTTAAGAAGTTTGTCAGAAAATGACCGGGCTGAATTCAGTTTTTCTTCGCTGTATGAATCTTCATTTGAAGCAGTTGCACTTGCGGACTCAATTTTGAATATAGTAACAGTTTCAGAATTGTCATAAGTGTCTGGCTGAACTTTTGTACTGGAGCAGGAAGCCAGAAGGGAAACAGCTGCTACCACGGAAATAGATAAAATTAATTGTGTTTTCATAAACAATATTATACTTCTGTTTTTGGATAAAAACAAATAAAAAATATACACTGTTAAGGGCAAAATGTGCAAAAAAGAAGTGAAAAAGCGCATAAAAAAGCAGAAACTTTATAAAAAAGACCGGATTTTTTGTAAAAAAGAAAAAACAGTGACAATAAGTAATATATGGATAATATTATAAATTATGAAGAACTGCCTCTTACGAATAATTTTATGTTCTGCAAGGTAATGGAAGACATGGATGTGTGCAGGGGTGTAATAGAAACACTTCTTGGAATAAAAATTGAGCGCATAGAAAATTTCGGCAGGGAAAAAACAGCCCAAAGCGGATTCTCTTCAAAAGGAGTACGATACGATGTTTATGTCCGGGGCAGTAACGAAGTCTTTGACATAGAAATGCAGGTAGCCGAAACAGAAGATCTGCCGTTAAGAGCAAGATATTACCAGAGCGTAGCCGATGTTGACGGACTAAAACCCGGACAGACATACAGTGATTTGAAATATGTGTATATAATATTTCTGTGTGTCTTTGATGCGTTCGGCAGAAATGAACCGATGTACAAATTTGAAAATATCTGCTGTGACGTTCCTGGGCTCAAAATGAATGACAGAACCTGCAAAGTGTTTTATAATATAGCAGACTACAAAAAGGTACAGAACCCTGATGTAAGGGAACTGCTCCGCTATATGTACAAAAGCAGGGAGGCAAACAGCGGGCTTACAAAACAAATAAGCCGGAGCCTCGAATATGCCCGTCAGAACGAAACTTGGAGGAAGGAATTTATGATAATGGAAATGCAGCGCCTTGTCTGGATGAAAGAGGCCCAGCAGGAGGGAATGGAAAAGGGCATGCAACAGGGAATGAAACAGGGCCGTGAACAGGGCGCTATCGAAGGCGCACACGCCAAGGCCGTAGAAACCGCGCGCAATCTCATCGCCATGGGCATCCTCTCTCCCGAACAGACGGCAAAGGCCACCGGCCTTAGCCTCGCGCAGGTCCAGCAACTGAAGCAATAGCACGCTAACCGCAGCAGATAAAAAAGCCCGCCCACGAGGCAGCCTTTTTTAGCGCCAGCCGGCGCAGCGCCACATCACAATAAGCCCTCGCTCAGGTCCAGCAACTGCAGCAATAGCACGTTAACCGCAGCAAATAAAAAAGCCCCGCCATTGAGACGGGGCTTTTTTAGCGCCAGCCGGCGCCGGGTTCATGCTGAATTAGAACAAGTACTCAACCTTAACAGGGATTTCCCATGCAAAGGCATTGTCTTCGTAAGCATAGCGTCCGTTGCCGTTTGTAGCACCTTCGAATGCAATACCAATCTTTCCGTTAGAGAAGTTCTTCTCTACACCAAGACCGAGTGTAAGACAGTCGCTCTTGTCTGCAGAAGTGTTCTTCATGTAAACACCGTTTGCATAGCGAACATCTCCAAAGAAACCAATGCCGTTGTCAAGACTATAGTCTGCACCTGCGCCGATCGCAAAACCAAGGTTTCCGTCATACTTTGAATCGTCGGTTTTTGAATTATCCTTAGTGTTGAGTTTTGTACCAACAGCAAGGTGTACTGCAAGAGCGTCCAGTGAATAACGTGCATATGCGTTTACAATTGTAGAATCGAATTCATTTACAGAAGCAGTTGGAATCTGTGCACCAACAGAAGCATAAAGACCGTCTACCATTGTAAGGTCAAATGCAGCAGCAATTACACCATAACTCGTTGAATCTTTTTTAGCGTCTCTTGATGTACCGTCTGCTTTTGTCATGTAAGCAGCTTTTACAGTACCAATACCGTCAATAGCATAGGCAGCAGCATAGTTTGCACCGTGTGCGTATGTATTTTCAAGAGTAGCACCTGTGCCGTTAAGGCTCAAAGGAATTCCTGCACCTACTGTAAGTCCGTCAACAGGGTATGCAATTACTGCAACGCCGTTTCCGTCAAATACATCAGGGAATGTCCAGCCTTCAAGTCTCATTTTATCTACTGCACCAATGCGGTCCCAGTTCCAAAGACCGAATGCTGCGTCTCCGCGAAGCTCGTTCTGGCCTTTCTTACCGGCAACAATCTTTATCTGTTCAATAGGCTTTACCCAGATAAGTGCATTGTCACCAACGGTAATTACAGGGGCAGCAAGCTTAAATTCAGAGTCAGCAAGCTTAATTACAGAGTCACCGTTTACATGCATATCTACAGCAAAACCTACGTTTTCTGTAGAACCGCTTACACCGATACCTGTTCTTGGTGCTTTTCCACCCCATGACTGGTGCATGTCTGTTACAACATCATCGCCGGAATTTGCAGCCACGTTCCAAAGTCCGCGTCCCCATGATCCGAATGTGATTCCGTCTGCCATAGCTGCGCCAGCTACGAGAGCAAGTCCTGTCAATACTGAAATAATTTTTTTCATCTTAAGCAAACCTCCATCTGCTCAATTTTTAATAAGCACGAAACATTTTGCCTCGTGCTACAACGTTGTAGAATAATTGTATGTCCTATTTTTGTACTTGTCAAATATTTTTTTAAATTTTCGATATTTTTGTTCCCCTGTTTTTCTTGTTTCCTTCCATATTTAGCCAAAATTCCGCAAATAAATTTATCAACGGGTGTCTTGACCAAATATTTACATACTGTTCAAAATATGATAAAAGAAACTGGTTTCCTTAAATTTTCTGTATGCGTGGGTGTAAAAATGGGTGTCGTAACGCTAAAAGACATAGCAAGAGAATGCGGTCTTTCGTTTTCTGCAGTAAGCAAAGCTCTTCGCGGCAGTTCTGAAATTGGCGCCGAAACAAGGCAGAAAGTAGAAGAAACGGCGCATCGACTGGGCTACACCGTAAACGTTTCTGCACGCATGCTCAGGACAAAATCTTCCAAAAGCATAGGCATTATCTTTGAAGACATAACCGGCAGCGGACTTCAGCACCAGTATTTTGCACAAATCTTTGACTCAATGAACGTAACGGCCAATTCACGCGGCTATGACCTTATTTTTCTTAACGGAACACGCCACGACTATTACTACGACATGAAAAGCCGCGGTTGTGACGGCGTTGTAATCTGTGCCACAGACTTTGCACGCCCCGATGTAAAAAAAATCCTTTCAGAAAAAGTGCCTGTTGCCGTACTGGACTGCGATATAGAAGGCATTCCGTCTGTTTTGAGCGACAACGAAGCAGGAATTCGCTCTCTTGTGAGGTATATTCTTTCGCTTGGTCACAAAAAAGTTGCATTTATACACGGTGAATCTTCTTTTGTAACCCGCGAGCGCATGGACACTTTTGTGCACGTAATGGAAGAAGCGGGCTGTTCTGTTCCGGGAGACTGTCTTTTGCAGGGCAGGTACCACGATCCGGAATTGAGCGGTGAAGCAACGGAGCGCCTTCTGACACTTCCCGACATTCCCACATGCATAATTTACCCCGACGACTTTTCGGCACTCGGCGGAATCCAGGCACTTGCAAGACACTGCCTTATTCCGCACAGGGATATAAGCATTGCCGGCTACGACGGAATCCTTCTTTCGCAGCTTCTTACACCTCCTCTTACGACTTACGAACAGAATGCACGCGAACTGGGCATAAAACTCATAGATCTTCTGTTAAAATCCGTTTCGGGAACAGACGTAAGTTCTGCCACAGTGCGCGTAAAAGGCCGTCTCATCCAGGGTGGTTCTGTCTGCGACATACGCTGAAAACACACAAAAAACCGCAAATTTTCAAAAAAAGCATTATTTTCATAAAAATTTATAAAAAAAATGCTTGACAGATTGACATACCGGATTTATGCTTTAACTACAACGTTGTAGTTAAGGCAATTTTTTTCTATTTTTTGGAGGATTCAAAATGAAAAAGGCTTTATTGTTTACACTTGCTGCTGTAACAGCCTGCGGAATGTTTACAGGCTGTGCAAAAAAGAGCGCTGCAGAAGGAAAAGTATTGAACATAGCATGTTGGAACGAAGAGTTCCAGGCGAGGTTTAAGGACTACTTTGAGGCAAAGGGACTTGTTCCGGATGGAGTCACTGTAAAGTGGCACATCACACCTAATCAGGACAATGCTTACCAGAACCGTCTTGACCAGCAGCTTCTTGCCCAGGAAAAGGCACCTGCAGACGAGAAAATCGACTTGTTCCTTGTAGAAGCAGACTATGCCCTCAAGTATGTAGACACACCGTTTACACTTGATGTAAAGAAAGACATCGGACTTACAGATGCCGACCTTTCAAAGCAGTACCAGTACACAAAGGACGTAATGACAGACAAAAACGGCGTTCTTAAGGGTGTAACCTGGCAGGCTTGTCCGGGTGGATTCATTTACCGCCGCTCAATTGCAAAGGATGTTCTTGGAACAGACAAACCTGAAGAAGTACAGAAGTTCCTTGCAACATGGAACGATTTTGACTCTGTAGCTGCACAGGCAAAGTCAAAGGGATACTTTATGCTTTCAGGATACGATGATGCATACCGCGTATTCAGCGACAACATCACAACTCCTGCTGTAGTAGACGGAAAAATCGAAATTGATCCTCTTATCAAGAGATGGATTTCACAGACAAAGACATACACAGAAAAGGGATACAACAACAAGGCAAACCTCTGGTCAGCAGAAAGCTTCAAGGGTGCCGGAAAAGACGGAAAAGTATTCGGATACTTCGGACCTGCATGGTTCATTGACTTCTGTCTCGCGCCTGCAACAAAGGCCGATCCTGAAGGACCAAACGCTCTCGGAAACGGAAGCTACGGTGACTGGGCATTCTGCCGCGGACCACAGGGATTCAGCTGGGGCGGAACCTGGATTTGTGCTGCTGCCGGAACAGACAATGTTGACCTTATCAAGGACATAATGTACACACTTACATGCGACAAGGCTACAATGACTGCAATCGCAATGGAAATGGGTGACTTTACAAACAATGAAGAGGCTATGAAAGAAGTTGCTGCTTCTGACTACAAGAACCCGTTCCTTGGCGGACAGAACCACATTTCATTCTTCCTTGACAATGCAAAGAGCATCCACAAGGACTGCATGACTCCTTATGACCAGGGATACACAGAGAAGATCCAGCATGCATTTGCTGACTACTTCAACGGCAATGTTGATGAGCAGACTGCTTACAAGAACTTCTACACATCTCTTATAGAACTTTATCCTAACCTTAAGAAATAATTCTTAAGCCTTCATATCCGGGGCTGTTCAAAGTCCAATTGTTCGGCTCCGGATTCTTTCTTTCCTGTTTTCTGTAAAATCAATTTTCACCATCAAGCAAAGAAGCACCGGCTTTTTATGCGGGGGTCCTTATGTCCGAAAAAAAACTTAAAAATCACGCAATAAATTATGAGAAGTGGGGATATTTCTTTATTGCTCCTTTCTTTATCATATACATTATTTTCCAGCTTATTCCTCTTGTTTCTACAATCTGGAACAGTTTCTTTGAAAATTACAGGGTAGGTCTTATGACAGTAGGCCCCAATTTTGTTGGAATGGCCAACTACAAAGAAGTACTCTTTAACACCGATATGCCGCGGTATGCCATGAATACACTTATAATGTGGATTATGGGATTTGTTCCGCAGATTGTATTGTCGCTTCTTCTTTCTATATGGTTCTGCGACACTGAACTTAGAATAAAGTGTACGTCTTTCTTCAAGACAGTAATTTACATGCCAAACCTTATTATGGCTTCGGCTTTTGCAATGCTGTTTTTCATGCTGTTTTCTGATGCCGGCCCTGTAAATGCCCTTGCGGTTTCAATGGGCTGGATAGAAGAACCGGTACGCTTTCTTACACAGAAGACTACGGTAAGAACGCTGGTTGCTGTTATGAACCTTCTTATGTGGTACGGTAACACAACTCTTCTTCTTATGTCAGGTATTCTTGGAATAGACAACAGTATTTTTGAAGCGGCACGCATTGACGGTGCAAATCCTTTTACAATCTTTGTAAAGGTTACGCTTCCTTCACTTATGCCCATTCTTGTTTACGTTATGATTACAAGCCTTATCGGTGGAATCCAGATGTTCGATGTTCCGCAGATTCTTACAAACGGCGAGGGTAATCCAAACAGAACTTCCATGACGCTCATTATGTACCTTAATGCACACCTTGGAAGCAAAAACTACGGAATCGGCGGTGCAATTTCTGTTCTTATCTTCATAATTACGGCAATTCTGAGCGCTACGGTTTATAAGTTTACTATGAAGGATTACAAGGACGCAAAATAATTTGCGCATAAAATGGAGGAATCTATGTTAAACCAGAGGATTTTTTTGAGCGTCAGACGCAAAATAGTATATGTAGTACTCACTCTTTTGACGTTCTTTTCTTTATTACCGTTCATTATGCTTATAGTGAACTCAACACGCGTTCACAGCCAGCTTATAAACGGATTTTCGTTCATTCCGGGAAAGTACTTCTTTTTTAACCTTAAGAACCTGCTTTCAAATGACAATATTCCTGTTGTGGGAGCGCTTTTGAACAGCGTTATGGTTTCTGTAGGAAATGCCGTTTTTGCAACATATTTTTCTGCAATGACCGCCTACGGAATTCACATGTATCGCTTCAAGGGCCGCAAATTTGCATTCAGCTTTATTATGGCTGTCATGATGGTTCCGGCTCAGGTTACAACTTTGGGATTTTTGCGCCTTATCGGTGCCATTAACCTTGACGACAACCTGCTTGCCCTTATTATTCCGGCAATTGCTTCTCCTGTAGTTTTCTTCTACATGCTGCAGTATCTCCAGGCTTTCCTTTCAAAGTCACTGGTAGAAGCTTCACGCATTGACGGCTGCGGAGAATTCAGGACATTCAACACGATTGTTATTCCTATTATTAAACCGGCAATTGCTGTTCAGGGTATTTTTGCCTTTGTAAGTTCGTGGAACAACTACTTCCTTCCGGCTTTGGTTATCAATTCAAAGTCACGCAAGACAATTCCTATTCTTATTGCCCAGCTGCGTGCGGCCGACTACATGAAGTTTGACCTTGCTCAGGTTTATATGCTTATTTTTATTGCGATTATTCCGCTGCTTATAGTTTACCTGCTTCTTTCACGCCAGATTATCGGTGGTGTAACACTCGGCGGTGTAAAAGAATAATAACGGTTTAGGACAAACCTGTGTAAAAAAATTAAAACAACAATGTGAAAAAAATCATGTTGTTGTTTTAATTCTGATTAGTATAATAGAAGAAACTTGGACAGAATAAGGATTCAGAAAGAGGATTAACTATGAAATACGGACATTTTGACGACAAGGCCAGGGAATATGTAATTACAACCCCGCGTACACCTTATCCGTGGATTAATTATTTGGGAAGCGAGTCTTTCTTCTCGCTTATGTCTAACACTTGCGGCGGATATTCTTTCTACAAAGATGCACGTCTTCGCCGTCTTACACGCTACAGATACAACAATGTTCCGCTTGACTCAAACGGAAAGTACTTCTACATAAAAGACGGTGACACTGTATGGAACCCGGGCTGGCAGCCTGTTCAGACTGAACTTGACTCTTACGAATGCCGCCACGGTTTTGGCTACACACGCCTTCTTTCTTCAAAGAACGGTCTTTCTGCCGACGCGCTTTTTTTTGTGCCCGTTAACTACAACGTTGAAGTACAGCAGCTTAAGATTAAAAACGATTCACACGAAGTAAAAGATATTTCTGTTTATTCTTTCGTTGAGTGGTGTCTTTACAATGCCCAGGACGACGGAACAAACTTCCAGCGCAACTTTTCTACCGGTGAAGTAGAAATCGAAGGAAGCGCAATTTATCACAAGACAGAATACCGCGAAAGACGCAACCACTACGCTTTCTATTCTGTAAATACACAAATAGACGGTTTTGAAACTGACCGCGAAAGCTTTACCGGAACCTACAACGGGCTCGATTGTCCCGACGCAGTTATGTCCGGAAAGAGCCGCAATTCTGTTGCAGACGGCTGGTCTCCTGTTGCAAGCCACAGAATTGACGCAAGACTTAACCCCGGTGAAGAGCGCACATACATTTTTGTTCTTGGCTACATAGAAAATGCAGACGAAGAAAAGTGGCAGGACGCTCCTTCAAAGGTTCCGTTCTTCCAGACAAACCCAAAGGCACAGATTATAAACAAAAAGAAGGCGTATGAACTGCAGCGCTCATTTGCAACACCAGAACTTGTAAAGGCAGAATTTGACAAGCTCTGCAAAAACTGGGATTCAATTCTGTCTGCATTCAGTCTTAAAACTTCAGATGCACGACTTGACAGAATGGCTTTGTGGAACCAGTACCAGTGTGTTACTACATACAATTTTGCAAGAAGCGCCAGTTACTTTGAAAGCGGTATCGGACGCGGAATCGGTTTCAGAGACACAAGCCAGGATATGCTTGGTGCAGCACATCTTCTTCCAAAAGAAAGAATCCGCGAGAGACTTTTTGACGTAGCTGCAACCCAGTTTGAAGACGGAAGTGCCTACCACCAGTTCCAGCCGCTTACAAAACGCGGAAACGCCGACATCGGTTCAAACTTTAACGATGATCCGCTCTGGCTTATTCTGGGCGTTGGCGGTTATATCAAGGAAACAGGCGACACTGACTTCCTTAAGGTTCAGGTTCCGTTTGATAATGACACAAACAATACAGCAACTTTGTACGAGCATCTTAAGCGTTCATACAATTACATTCTTACTCACATGGGACCGCACGGACTTCCTCTTATAGGACGCGCCGACTGGAACGACTGTCTTAACCTTAACTGTTTCAGTACAAGCCCCGATGACTCTTTCCAGACAAGTACAAACAAAGATGGAAAGAATGCCGAGTCTGTAATGATTGCGCAGATGTTCGTTTATGTAACACCAGACTACATGGAAATGTGCCGCCTTATGAACGAAGAGGATGAAGCCCTTAAGGCACAGGCTGAATCTGCAAAGATGGAAGAGTCTATCTGCAAAAACGGATGGGACGGCGAGTGGTACATACGCGCTTATGACGATTACGGACACAAGATTGGTTCACACGAATGTGAAGAAGGCAAAATCTTTATCGAAACACAGGGCTTTGGTTCAATGGCAAAAATCGGTAAGGACAAGCATCTTCCCGAAAAGGCACTGGACAACGTAAAGAAATATCTTGACTCAAAGTACGGAATTGTTATTTTAAGTCCTGCATACAGCCGATATCATGTTGAACTGGGTGAAGTTTCTTCTTACCCACAGGGATACAAAGAAAACGGCGGAATCTTCTGCCACAACAATCCGTGGGTAATTATCGGTGAGATTGTAAACAACCGCCCTGATGATGCCTTCGTGCATTATGCAAAGATTGCACCTTCTTATATAGAAGATATCAGCGATATTCATAAAACAGAGCCTTATGTTTATGCACAGATGATTGCCGGTAAGGAAGCCCGTAACTTTGGTCAGGCAAAAAACAGCTGGCTTACCGGAACAGCTTCATGGAACTTTGTTGCACTGTCACAGTACATTGCAGGTATTCGTCCTGATTATGCAGGTCTCAGGGTTGAACCCAGACTTCCGTCAGAAATCGGTGACGCACAGATTACACGCGTGTTCCGTGGCGTTACTTACCGCATTAACGTTCACAGCGTAAACAATACCGGTGATGTAAAGATTGAGTGCACGAACCCTGATGTAACGGTTAACGGCACTCTGGTTTCTCTGAAAAAAGGCTCATCCGTTTCAGAAGTTGAACTTTCAGTTACTGTAGGTTAAGCGGACACTGCCACTTATTTAAACGCTTTGCCTGCGTGCAATTTTTAGACCCGTACGCCCTGTTTTTGTTTCCTCCTTCAGGCGGCGTGCGGGTCTTTTTTTATAACAGGAAATTTATGTGAAATTTATGTAGATAAGAGAAGTGCCTCCTGGTCAGCCGGTGAAGTCCAAAACCGGGCCATATGGCCCTTGATGTGACTTTTGCGGTGAAACCATCAAATGTCGCTTCGCGACGCTAAAAGTCAAATCATTTCGGCCTCCCCCGTCTTCCCGCGCGGCACTTCAAATTTTTTACAGTAATTCTGTCATAAAAAAAACGAAGACAGAGTTTTAATAAATACTAAAAATGCTACAGTATTATTAAAGTAATTTGTTGACTTTATACCCGATACAGTTTAATATATTTTGATAGCGAGGTGACAATTATGGCAAAAAAAAGTGATAACGCAGTAAAGGGAGCAGCACGCGCTCCGCACCGTTCTTTGTTTTATGCGATGGGATATACAGACGAGGAGCTTGAGCGTCCTATAGTTGGTGTCTGTTGCGCAAAAAATGAAATAATTCCGGGTCATGCCGAACTTGACAGAATTTCAGAAGCTGTAAAAGCAGGAATTCGCATGGCTGGCGGAACTCCGGTAGAGTTTCCTGCAATAGGTGTCTGCGACGGAATTGCAATGGGCCATGAAGGCATGAAGTACAGCCTTGTCACCCGTGAACTTATTGCCGACTCTGTTGAGTGCATGGCAAAGGCACACCAGTTTGACGCACTTGTAATGATTCCCAACTGCGACAAAATTGTTCCGGGAATGCTTATGGCTGCAGCCCGCCTTGATCTTCCTACAGTATTCTGTTCCGGCGGACCAATGATGCCCGGTCATCTTCCCGGTCACGATGCATCCAACCCTTATTCAGACAAAAACCTTTCACTTACCGACATGTTCGAGGCTGTTGGCGGTCTTGCGGTCGGCAAAATAAATGAAGCACAGCTCAAGGAACTTGAACATTCAGCATGTCCGGGCTGCGGTGCCTGTTCCGGAATGTTTACTGCAAATTCAATGAACTGTCTTACAGAAGTACTTGGACTCGGACTTCCCGGCAACGGAACAATTCCTGCAGTAACAGGTGCACGTATTGCGCTTGCAAAACATGCCGGTATGCAGGTTATGGAAATGTACCGCCGCGGAATAACTGCACGTTCCATGATGACGGCAGATTCTTTCAGAAACGCACTTGCTGCAGATATGGCACTGGGCTGTTCCAGCAACACAATGCTCCATGTTCCGGCAATTGCGCACGAAGCAGGAATTTCAATTGATCTTCACGAAGTAAACGAAATTTCTAACCGCACGCCTAACCTTTGCCATCTTGCTCCTGCAGGCCATACATTTATGTGCGAACTTAACGACGCGGGTGGTGTTCAGGCTGTCCTTGCAGAACTTGCAAAAAAGAATCTCATTAAAACAGACATGATTACCGCTACAGGAAAAACAATTGCAGAAAATATTGCCGGTGTAGTAAACCGCAATCCCCAGATTCTGCGCCCTATAGAAAATCCGTTCTCTGACAACGGCGGAATAGCAATTCTGTTTGGAAACCTCGCTCCCGACGGAACTGTAGTAAAGCGTTCTGCCTGTGCCCCCGAACTTATGAAGCATACAGGACCTGCACGCGTATTCAATGACGAAAGTGAAGCAATGGATGCCGTTCAGAACCGCAAAATTAATCCCGGCGATGTAGTTGTTATTCGCTATGAAGGACCAAAGGGCGGACCTGGAATGAGAGAAATGCTTGCCGTTACTGCCGCTCTTGCAGGACAGGGACTGGACAAACAGGTAGCTCTTATTACAGACGGACGTTTTTCTGGCGCAACAAGAGGTGCTTCTTTGGGACACTGTTCACCGGAAGCTGCCGTCGGCGGACCGATTGCTCTTGTAGAAGAAGGCGATACAATTACGCTTGATATCAACAATTATAAAATTCACCTGGATGTTTCCGATGAAGTTCTTGCAGCACGCAAGGCAAAATGGGTTTGCCCCCAGCCAAAGGTAACGACAGGATATCTTGCCCGCTATGCAAAGCTTGTTTCTTCTGCAGACAAGGGCGCAATACTTCAGTAATAAAAATACGAAAAACTCAAGGATTTTTAGATGAAAATAACAGGTTCACAGGTTGTAATAGAATGTCTTGTAGAGCAGGGCGTAGACACAATTTTTGGTTACCCGGGAGGAGCAATTCTTAATATTTATGATGAGCTTTACAAGAACTCAGACAGAATAAGACATATCCTTACTGCACACGAACAGGGTGCCGCACACGCTGCCGACGGTTACGCACGTGCTACCGGAAAAACTGGCGTTGTGTTTGCAACAAGCGGTCCGGGCGCAACAAATCTTGTTACCGGAATAGCAACTGCCTACATGGACTCGTCTCCTATGGTTGCAATCACATGCAATGTTCCGTCTTCTCTTTTGGGAAAAGATTCATTCCAGGAAATAGACATTACCGGCGTAACCATGCCCATTACAAAACATAATTTTATGGTACGCAGGGTAGAAGATCTCGCCTTTACAATCCGCGAGGCATTTCTTATTGCAAAAAGCGGAAGGCCGGGTCCTGTTCTTATAGACATACCAAAAGAAGTAACAGCAGCCCTGGTTGACTTTGAGCCGCTTGCCGCCGGTGATGACGGAATGGCAAAAGCTGCAGCCGGTAACGGAAATTTACGCCGTGTATTTTCTGTTGCTGAACCTACAGATGAAGAAATTGCTGCGGCTGCAGAACTTATTAACAGTGCCGAACGTCCTGTAATTTATGCCGGTGGCGGTGTTGTAATAAGCGGTGCAGAAAAAGAACTGCTCGAGTTTGCAGAAAAAGCAGACATTCCTGTTTCGGAAAGTCTCATGGCTCGTTCTGCATTCCCGTCAAAACATCCGCTTTGTACATGGATGGTCGGAATGCACGGAACAAAAGCCAGCAACATGGCCATTACAGAAAGCGACCTTGTTCTTGCACTTGGTGCCAGATTCAGCGACCGCGTTACTTCTGATGCTTCCAAATTTGCACAGAACAGCCGTGTATTCCAGATAGACATTGATCCGGCCGAGATAAACAAAAATATTCCGACCTGCGGCTCTCTTGTGGGAGACATCGGTCAGATACTAAAGAGACTTATTCCGCTTGTAGATTCAAAGAAGCATGGCGGCTGGGTAAAGCAGGTTCAGGAGTGGATGAAAGAAGTTCCGTCCTGTTATGCAAAGGATCCCAAAGATTCAATCAACCCAAAATTTATTTGCGAGTACATAAACAAAGTTGCCGGCGACGATGCATTTATTACTACAGAAGTCGGCCAGCACCAGATGTGGACTGCACAGTTTTATCCTTTTTCAAAGCCGCGTACTTTTGTAACAAGCGGCGGTTTGGGAACAATGGGTTTTGGTACAGGAGCTGCAATCGGAATCCAGTGTGCACTTCCTAAAGCAAGGGTCGTTCATATTGCAGGTGACGGTTCGTTCCGCATGAACTGCAACGAGCTTGCAACTATACAGCATTATAATCTTCCAATAGTGATTGTCGTAATGAATAACGGCGCACTCGGTAACGTAAGAATGTGGCAGCGTCTTTTCTACGGAAAGCGGTTCAGCCAGACAACACTCGACTTTGGTCCGGACTGGGTTAAACTTGCCGAAGCTTACGGTATACAGGGATTCAGAGCACGTAATGCCAAAGAGTTTGCTTCTGTTTTTGACAAGGCATTCGCTTCGGGAAAGGCCGCTGTTATTGACGCGCGTGTAGATATTGATGAAATGGTTTTGCCCATGGTTCCGGGAGGAAAGCCCATTTACAATCAGATTATGGAACTTAGCTCAGAGATGATGGACTAAAAGCCGTGCCGCAGAAAATGGTTATGGGAAACGAGGCGATTGCACTTGGAGCGCTCAAAGCCGGAGTAAATCTGGTTTCGGGCTATCCGGGAACGCCTTCCAGCGAAATAATTGAATATATTTCAAAGTATAAGGAAAAAACCGGCACTTATGTAGAATGGTCGGTTAACGAAAAAGCCGCCGTCGAAGTTGCTGCCGGTGCAAGTTATTCGGGGTCGCGCACTCTTGTTACGATGAAACAGGTCGGACTCAACGTGGCGGCAGATCCTGTAATGTGCCTTGCATACGTAGGTGTTCGCGGCGGAATGGTTATTGTTTCTGCAGATGATCCGGGCCCTATTTCAAGCCAGACCGAACAGGATACAAGACGCTTTGGTGCATTTTCAAAAATTCCAGTTCTTGACCCGTCAAGTCCGTCAGAAGCATATGAGATGGTTCAGCAGGCATTTGAGCTTTCAGAAAAATACAATACACCGGTAATTCTGCGCCCGACTACACGCGTGGATCATGCCTACGAAAGCATGGAGTTTCCCGAACTGGGGCCGTGCCGTAACCGCGGTGAATTTGTAAAGGACAGTGCTCGCTGGGTTATTTTCCCGCGCACATCTTTTATGAACCACAAACGCATCTTTGAACGCAACGAACATATTATTCCGGATGAGTTTTCAAAGAGCAGTCTTAATTCTGTTTTGAATGGTCATGCATCTTCTCTTGCAGTCGTTACAGGCGGAATAAGTTATGCCTATGTAATGGAAGCTCTTTCTATTTTGAATAAAACAGATGTTCCTGTTTTGAAAATCGGAACGCCGTATCCATTTCCTGCACCTTTAGCTGAACAGTTTTTAATGGACAAAACGCACGTGCTTGTTGTAGAAGAACTTGATCCTGTAATTGAAGAAAGTCTTCTTCTTCTTAAAGGACGTGCAAATCTTTCCTGTTCAATTCACGGAAAACTTGATTCAAAAATTTCTGAAGCAGGCGAAAATACCGTTGAGTCTGTAAAAAAAGCGCTTGCAGATTTTCTTTCTGTAAGTGACGTTTCGGGCAGTGCAGAATCTTTGGACAATGTTCCCGAACTTCCTGTAAGGCCTCCGGTATTGTGTGCCGGCTGCCCTCACCGCGGTTCTTTTTATGCCGTAAAGCAGGCAATGAAAGGACAAAAGACAGTTTATTGCGGCGACATCGGCTGCTACACTTTGGGAAACGCAAAGCCTCTGGACATGTGTGACACCTGTCTTTGTATGGGCGCAGACATTACAATGGCACAGGGATTTTACCACAACGAAAATGACAGGAAGTGTTTTTCTTTTATAGGAGATTCAACTTTCTTTGCTTCGGGAATAACTGGAATTGTAAATGCCGTTTACAACCAGGCAAATATGACAGTCTGCATACTGGACAATTCAACAACTGCAATGACCGGACACCAGCCCCACCCGGGAACAGGTGTTACGATGATGGGACAGATTGTAGACAAAATAAGCATAGAAAAAATTCTTTGCGCAATAGGAGTGTCTCCTGTAATTACAGTTGATCCCTTTAACCAGGCAGAATCTGTTGCTGCAGTAAAAGCCGCTTCTGATTCGCCGGGAGTGAGCGCGGTTATCTTTAAGTCGCCGTGTATTTCTGTTGCTTCAAAACTTGGTTTTTCATTCAAAGGCGCGAACGCTGTTTCCGAAACAAAATGCATAGGCTGCCGCAAGTGCATTAACGAACTGGGCTGCCCGGCTCTTGTACTGAATGCATCTTCCAAAAAAGTACAGATAGATGCGTCTTTGTGTACGGGCTGCGGACTTTGTTCAGGAGTGTGCCCGACCGGTGCAATTACAAAACAGGAGAGTGCAGTATGAGCATGAATATTTTGATTTGCGGAGTGGGCGGACAGGGTACTGTTCTTGCCGCAAAGGTTGTGTCACAGGCGGCTCTTTCGCGCAAAGAAAAAGTTCTTTCTGCAGAAACAATCGGAATGGCCCAGCGCGGCGGAAGTGTTGTAAGTCATGTTCGTATAGGAAGCGGCGTTTATTCACCTTTGATTTCGTGCGGTCAGGCAGATGTAATAATTGCGTTTGAAGCTACCGAAGCTGTAAGAAATATTCGCTTTCTTAAAAAAAACGGAACAGTTATTGTTAACAGTAAAATTGTTGCGCCCGTTACCGCAAGCCTTGGAGCCAAAACTTTTGAAACATCTGCAATGGTTGAATATCTTAAGTCAACAGGAGCGAATGTAATCTGCGTGGACACAGATGAAGCATGTAAAAAACTTGGCAGCTCAAAGCCTGTAAATATGATTCTTCTTGGAGCAGCCTGTTCAGCCGGAATTTTTTGCGCACAGGAAATCAAAGATGCAGTTAAAGTTCTTGTAAAACCTGCATTCCACGAAATTAACCTGCGTGCAATAGATTATGGAAATCTTACTTTAGTTTAACTGTATAAACAACGTCGTCTTTAATCACGTATGGGGAACTGATTTGTCTTTCCTGACTTGATGTCAAATGTAAGAACGCGTACGACTTGACTGTTACCGATTGCTTTCTTTGACGGGTTGAACATTGTTGACTGCATGATTTCAATAAGTGTCTTCCGGTTTTTTGTAACAGCAAGATCTTCTATAATGAAGCAGTCTGGATTTTCTTTATTTTTCTTTACGAACAATAAAACTTAACGCTAACAAATACTATTAAAAAATCAAATGAAAAATAACTTATTTTGTACAGTTATAACGAAGATTTATTTAAAGGGGGACAGACCTTATTTCGTGAGGAAAAAAAGTAATTTAATTATTCTTGGCAAAAATCGAGATAGAATAGACTGTTTTTGTAGATTTGATTTAACACAAGTTAATACAATTAATTTTCTTAAGGAATAAATCCATTGTATTTTGAAAAAAAATGTGATAAATTTTTATAAAAAATTGCAAGAATTTAAAATTAGCAAAAACAGGATAAATATGGAAAAATTTAAGCTCATTTCAACTTTATTTATTTCAATTCTTCTAATTTTTTCAGGCTGTACTGTAGAAACAGATACTACTCAATCAGGTCAAATCATAAAGACAGAAAGTCAAACTGTAACTTTCAGCAACACAAATGCCAATTTTACGATGATTGACATTTCCTTTGCCGATGGAAGAACATCAGACTCAATTATTTTAGGCGAAGATTTGCTTGAAGTTCCCTACACGACGAATGTAAAACCATTCCGACTTGCAATGTACGAAACAAGTTACAACACCTGGTATGAAGTTTTAAAATGGGCAGAAAAGAACGGCTACACGATTGTAAATAAAGGCGTTGAAGGAGTTTTTGGCGAAGTTGAACATGAAAATAATATGTCAGAACCAGGAGCAGAACCAAAACTTGTTGAAATGCCTGTTTGCCGTCTTACCTGGCGCGATGTAATGGTATGGTGCAATGCATTAAGCGAAATGCAAGGTCTTGAACCAGTTTACTGCACAGATAAAGATTTTAGAACACCTTTAAGAGATTCAACTGGAGTTGCTTTCGGTGATTTAGAAAATTATGCGATAAAACCGGGAGAAGTTGACAATCCGTATGTAAACATAAATGCAAACGGCTTCAGGCTTCCTTATGTAAAAGAATGGGAATATGCTGCACGAAAGCGCCTTGATGGAACTGCAATTTCTGGAAGAAATGTTTCTGGAGATGAAACTGGTTCTGCAATTAAAACAACAGCTACAGAATTAATGAACGGATTATCGTTTCCTTTGTCTTCAAAACAAAACGAATATTGCTGGCAAAGGCAAAACAGCGCTTCAAACGGACCTTCAAAAACTTACACAGAACAAGATGATACAAACACAACGCTTTCAAAAAAAACAGGAAAATCCATCTCTGGAAGAAGAATGCATCTTTCAGGTGGAAAACATCAAAATCATTTAGGATTTTTCGACATGAGCGGAAATGTTCCTGAATGGTGTTTTGACTACGATGTTACTTACGGTTCAGTTTATAAATTTTCTACAGCACGAGGACTTAGAGGCGGAGACTATTTAAATGATATCGTAGGTTCACGCTGTTCCGGAAACAAAGGCGGCGCTTTAGTTGGGCTCTCATTCGGTTTCCGTATTGCACAGAATCATTAAATGAAAAAACTGGTTACAAAGCATAAAATGTTTTTGATAAGGAAATTGTATGTAGTAATGATATCTTACGGTTCATCAGACATCTGATAAATAAAATATAATCAGCTATTAATATTGAGATTAATAGTGCAATAGATATTAATCGTAATTGAATATAATTTCTAATCTTCCCCATTTTCAACAATCAAAATAGCTAATTTTGTATTTTCTTCAGGTTCTCCTCTTTTAAATGGGTTTCTACTCAAAGATTTTACCATTACACCTATATTTTTTGCTTCATTAATCATCTTGGCAATTTTTCTCCATTTATCATCTCCGTAACAATCATCTCTTGCTTCAAGGCGAAAATGCCCATCTGAATTTGGCAATAAGACATCATAAACACCAAAAGGAATTCCTTCAAAGAATGGAACAGATTTTCCTTTTATTTGTCCACCAGACATAAAAGTTGCTTCTATTTTTTCATTTGTTTAATAGCTAAAAAATAATCTTGACCTTTTAGCTTTATATGCTTAGAATTTATGCATTATGCTTGGAGCATTCGTGTTTTAAATATCAGTTTGAGTTTATATCCTGCGCGCTCAATTCTAAACCTAACTAGACTTCAAAAAAATCAAATTAGACTCACAAAGCAATGTAACTAGATTATGGTGCTTAACACTGTAGTAATTGTATATGATTTCTAAAGGTACAGGCTACTATGCCTTACGCTACAGTTTGTCTGGGCTTGTTATACAGCTTGTCTGTAGTGGCTATACAGTTTGTCTGGGGCATAAGCACAATCAGGCTGGGGCGGCTATACAGTTTGTCTGGGGCGTAAGCACAATCAAACTGGGGCGGTTGTACAGTCTGTCTGTGCTTGCTGTACAGTTTGACTGTAATCACAATACAAAGAAAATGGCATACATGAATCAAACGCTTAAAAACAAAAAAGTCCGCTTCCAGAAAACCAGAAACGGACTAGTGACGCTTGGCGGGCTCGAACCGTCGACCCTCTGCTTAGAAGGCAGATGCTCTAATCCAGCTGAGCTAAAGCGCCGAATGCAGAATAGTCTATATTATTTTGCAAGTTTCTTCAAGTGAAAAAAGCGATTTTTTGCAAATTTTAGAGCGTTACGCAAGGAAAACATAATAAATAGTTTTATTGATAGGCGGCTGAATGTCAATTTATATATTTTACTGTCATTATTGCTCTTCAAGATTTGAATCATCAGTGCAACTATCAGCTTGTATATATCCGCCAGAATAAGTTCCAGATCCGCTTAAAGTAAGACCGCTGAAGTTTATATTTTTAAGTTTCGTAACATTGCTGATTGCAAAATTGGATAAGCTTACAGTTACAACTCTATTGTGGGCAAACATTTTTCCATTTTGACTTTTGTTACAGTTTGGCATTACAAAGTTTGCGCCGCAGTCCGCAATTGCAATCTCTTTTGGCTTTATGGCAACAAATCTGCGCGGCCCGTAGAATTTTTTGCTGTTTTCAGAAAGAGACGGAATGTATGCTGTCAAAGGCTGCAATATTGTAAGAGTAGACTCATCTTTTGCTTCTCCAACAGGAGCTATCTGCCTTGAAGAACCAGTCCAGCCCAAGGTGTCAACTACTTCAAATCCCGAGCTTGTGCTTTGTATTTTTAGGAGCGCACCGCGGCTGTACATTGTGTTGCTTTGGTCATAATAATATTTAAACGAGTCCCCCGAATCGCCCGATGAATTGCCCACATTCGAAACAAGAACATAAACTGTTCCGTCATAAAGAATTGCAATATCAGTAATCGCGCCGGAAACGCCTAGGTCTGAAACAGATTTTGCAGAACCGACCTTAGAAACCGCAAATGTGCCGTCTGCGTTCTCTGTTATTGTGGCACGCTGGAGATAATATGTGCTTCCATCAGAATCTATATATGCAAGATAAAGAACACTGCCTTGAATTGCAAAAGCCGCTCCATAATATTCAAAACTATCAAGTCCAGATTTAAAATCAATAGAAGGATTCGTTCCTGTAGAAATATTTTTTATAACTGAAAACTGAAGAGTGTTTACATTCCCATCACCGTCTCTTGCAATCCATAGGGAATCCGTAGAGTCATCATAATAAAGAGGATCTGAAAAAAGACTGCCAGTTACAGCAGGGATTGTAGTCCAATTTACATCATCTACAACAATTCTCTGCAAATTCATATTGCTGTCAATATAATACATATTGTCTGAAATATCTTCCGCAAAGTTTAATGATAAAGAAGTAAAATTTGTATTAATAGTTGAATCTTTAATGTTAGCAATTTTATTAAAAGAGAAAATATTATTGCTATAATTCCACAAGATATAATTTGACTCCAGAATACTGCTTGCAAAAAGCTTAAGGGCAATTAAGCATTCCGCGGTTTCTCCGGCGGTAACTTTTATAGTCTCGCTTTTTCTTGCAAGAAGAACATCAATTGTGTCATAGGCTTCCACCTGGACTGTGTAAGTGGCAGGCTCAAGCTCGTCAAATACTATGTCCGCCCCC
>OLHA01000020.1_pt1 | contig 107134 bp, 94 predicted proteins | sample 1605961 | NCBI WGS metagenome assembly OLHA01 (sample SAMN03283288) | human gut metagenome | biome: human-associated habitat; material: feces | host: Homo sapiens | place: Peru | collected 2012
TGAATTGAGCCAAAAATCCAGGCTGGGGCTTCTTGCCAAATTGTGCGGTGTTGCCATAAAAATCCTCCCGCAGCTTCAGCTTCAGCTTTGGCTGCGGGAGGCGCTTTTTATTCCATGATGGTTCCGTCGGGGTGGAACAGGGGGAGCTTTTCCAGATACACAATGTCCGGCCGACCCTGGGCGTCGCCCTCGGCCAGAATGGCGGCCCGGCCGCAGATTATGCCTCCAGCCTTGGTCACCAGGGCTTCCAGAGCGGACATGCTCTCGCCGGTGGAGATCACGTCGTCCACCAGCAGAATCTTCTTGCCCTTCATCAGCGCGGCATCCGCACCGTCCAGGTACAGCCGCTGCTCGTTGGCAGTGGTGATGGAGTTGACGGCCACGGAGAAGATATCCCGCATATACAGCTTGGGAGCCTTCCGCGCCAGGAGGTACTTGGCGTTCCCGGCCTGGCGGGCCATTTCGTGAGCCAGAGGAATGCCCTTGGCTTCGGCAGTGATCAGGTAATCGTACTGCGGCACCTTAGCCAGCAACTCCTTGGCACAGGCAACGGTCAGCTCCTGGTCGCCAAAGATCACGAAGCCCGCAATGGACAGGTTGTCATTCACAGGGCAGATAGGAAGATCCCGTTCCAGCCCGGCAATGCGCATATGATAGAACATGGGAAAGACTCCTTACATATATTTATTCTAAGAATCATTATACCGTTCTGCCGGAAAATGTCAAGACTTCTGGTTGGGGGTGGTGGGGATCACGCCGCGGCTGGAGACGGCGTTGGGCTCGATCTCCCCGGCGGCGGTCAGTGCCATCTTGGTAAACACGGGGCCGACCAGCTCATAGATCAGCACGCAGAACAGGGTGATGTTGCGGATCAGCGCACCCTCCGCGCCAAACTCGGCGGCCACGGTAACGGACATGCCCAGCGCCACGCCCGCCTGGGGCAGCAGGGTGATGCCCAGGTATTTGCAGATGGTATCCTGGCAGTGGGTGGCCTTGGCGCTGAAATGAGCGCCGATGATCTTACCGGCAGACCGGGCCAGAATATTCACAACGCCGATGCCGATCACCGCCGCGCTCTGGAACACCCGCAGATCCAGCTCCGCGCCGCTGAGCACAAAGAAGAGCACAAACACGGGAGCCGTCCAGCGGTCGGTACGGTACATGATCTCCTCGGAGAAGTCGCACAGGTTGCAGAAGAAGGTGCCACACATCATGCACACCAGCAGGGAGGAGAAGCCCAGCTCTACGCCGCCGCCCAGCGGGATCTCCAGCTTGGAAAGGGCGACGCACATAAATACGAAGCAGACCGTCAGGCTCAGACGCTTGGAGCGGGAATGGAAGAATCGCTCCAGATGGCTGAACAGCCATCCCATCCCGGCGCCCAGCGCCAGGGAAACAACGATCTCCAGCAGGGGATTGACCAGTACGGAGACCAGGCTGACAGAGCCGCTGATGATCGCCTTGGCAATGCCGTTGGACACGGCAAAGACCATCAGACCCACCGCGTCGTCCAGCGCCACGATGGGCAGCAGGATGGAGGTCAGCGGTCCTTTGGCCTTGTACTGATTGATGACCATGATGGTAGCGGCGGGCGCGGTGGCGGTAGCGATGGCACCCAGGATCAGGCAGGTGGACAGGGGCAGCACCTCATTGCCCAGGATCAGGTGCAGCACGAAAAGAGCCGCGTCCACAAACAGCGTGGCGGTCAGCGCCTGGACGATGCCGACGATGGTGGCCTGGCGGCCGATCTGCTTTAAATCCTCCAGCCGGAATTCGTTGCCGATGGAGAAGGCGATGAAGCCCAGCGCCACGTCGGAGATCAGGCTCATTTCACCCACAAAATCAAAGGAAGTAAAGCCCAGCCCCGGAATGCCCAGCCGCCCCAGCACCAGCGGACCAACCAGAAGCCCCGCGATCAGATAGCTGGTAACGTCGGGCAGATTAAAGCGCTTGGTAAGACGGGTAAGCATCAGGCCTGCCAGCATGGCAATGCCGATGGCAAGTAAGTATTCCATAAAGAAAGCCTCTCTTGTTATGTAATCTGCCGGAGCGCTGGGATCCGCGGTGGAGAAAACGCTGCCCCGGCTTGGAACGTGACTATTATACCATTCTTTTGATGGGATGCAACAAGTGAATCCCACAAGATTTTTCTTGGTGAAGTGTGGAAAATTGTTGCTTTTTCTACCAAAACAGAAAGGAATCCTCTGCCTTGCGTTTCGGCGCCCAGTCCAGCGCCGGGGCGGATGGACCCCGCCGCCTTGTGCCGCGCGGCCAGGGCGGACACAATATCCAGCGCTTGCACAAAAGTTACCAGCGAAATTTGGCAAAATCCATGGCAATCGGAAGTTGTCGATTGGATGCGCTTGTGCTATAATAGACCAAAATGGATGGGTATACCCATTGAGAAACACAGATTAGAGGAAAGAGCTATGACAGCGGAAGCAGTAAAAATCGACGAAGCCAGTGTGCGCAAGCTCCTGGGCGCGGCCAGCCCGGACGCGGCGCTGCTGTACCTTTACATATCCAGCGGAAACCCGGCGGAGCAGGCGGAGCAGACGCTCCACATCAGCCATTCCCGCCTGGCCATGGCCACGGCCACTTTGCGCCAGCTGGGCCTGTGGCCCGAAAAGCCCAGAAGCACCATCCGCCCCGGGGAGCCGCCCGCGTATACCGAGCAGGATGTGCTGGACACCGCCAAGCGGGACAACTCCTTCCAGATCCTGTGCAGTGAGATCGAAAAGCTGCTGAACGACCGAAAGCTGACTGTGGATGAAATGAAAACCGTCCTTGGCTTCATTCGTTATCTGGGCTTGCCCACCGAGGTGATCCAGCTGCTGGTGAGCTACTGCGTGAACCGGGAGCGCCAGCGCGCCCTGCTGCGCAATCCCCAGAGCGTGGACTTCCGCCGCCCGGGCTTCCGGGCCATTGAAAAGGAGGCCTATTACTGGGCGGAGAATGGGATCGATACCCTGGAGGAGGCGTCCGCCTACATCCAGAAGCGGAATTTCCTCTACTTCCGTCTGCGCCGGCTGATGGACATTTTGCAGATTCGGGGCCGGTGCCTGACCCAGGCAGAGGAAAAATACGCCCTGAGCTGGCTGGACCTTGGCTTCGAGGACGGGGTGATCGCCATGGCCTATGAGCGCACCTGCCTGAACACCGGCGGCCTGAACTGGGCGTACATGAATAAAATTTTGCAGCGCTGGGCCAAGGAGGGCCTGACAACGGCGGAGGCTGTGAAAAACGGCGACGCCAAAGCGCCCCCCAAGGGCGCCTCCGGCCAGCTGGGCCAGGCCGAGCTGGAAGCGATCCAGCGTGTATTGCGGGAGGAATAAAAGATGGCATACAGCAGCGAAGTGGTCCAGCGGGCCAGAAACCGTCTGGCCCAGGCGAAGGAGGACCGGGAGTCCGAAAACCGGCAGCATCTGGCGGAGGCCTATGCAAAGGTGCCCCGTATCCGGGAGATCGATATGCTCCTGCGCCGCACCATGGTCCAGGCGGCCCAGGCGGCCTTTTTGCAGGGCAGCGACGGCAAGGAGTTGCTGGAAAAGGCCAGACTCCAGAATCTGGAGCTTCAGCAGGAGCGGGCGCTCCTGGCCTATGAGAATTTCGAGGAGGGCTATCTGGACGAGACGCCCATCTGCGAGGTCTGCGGCGGGACGGGCTATGTCGGCTCTACCATGTGCGAGTGCCTGGCGGAGCTGTGCCGCCAGGAGCAGAAAAAGGAGATTGCCGTCCTCACCGGCGGCAAGGAGAGCTTCTCCCAATTCCGGCTGGATTACTATTCAGATTATACCGATTCCAAGTATGGAGCCAGTCCCAGGGCAATCATGGAGCGCAATTTCCAGAATTGCCGCAAATACGCGGCGGGCTTTACGCCCAATTCCGGCAATCTGCTCTTTGTGGGCAGCACGGGGCTGGGCAAGACCTTCCTCTCCGCCTGCATTGCCAGGGCTGTGGCAGAGCGGGGATACAGCGTGGTGTATGAGACCGCCGGGCACCTGTTCTCCAAGCTGGAGCAGGCCAAATTCGGCGGCGGCGAGGACGCGCGCAGGGAGATCGCCAAGTACAATACCTGTGACCTGCTGATCCTGGACGATCTGGGCACCGAGATGCCCGGCCAGTTTGTCACGGCGGCGCTGTATGGTCTGCTCAACGACCGGCTGCTGTACAACAAGCCCATGGTCATCTCCACCAACCTGAACGTGGATGAGATCGCCCGGCGCTATTCCCCCCAGATCGCCTCCCGGCTCCACGGCAGCTTTACCCGGCTCACCTTTGTGGGGGAGGACATCCGGGTGCTCAAGAATCGGGGGGTATAAATGATCGGCATCCTATTTGATTTGGACGGCACGCTGCTGAACACTCTGGATGATCTGAGAAGCGCTGTCAATCACACGATGAATGTTTTTGGCTACCCGGAGCGCACCAGGGAAGAGGTGCGCCGGTTCGTGGGCAACGGCGCGGCCCGGCTGCTCCAGCTGGCCGTTCCGGCAGGGGAGGACTGGCAGGCCCCCCTGGCGGAGTTCCAGTGCTACTATCGGGAGCACTGCCAGGAGGCGACCGCCCCCTATCCCGGCATTTCCGCGGCCCTGGAAGCACTCTCCGCCCACCCCATCGCGGTCGTGTCCAATAAGCCGGACGCCGCCACCAAGCGGCTGTGCGCGCAGTACTTCCCCGGCGTCTATGCCCAGGGGGAGCAGCCCGACTGCCCCCGCAAGCCCGCGCCGGATATGGTCCGGGCGGCCATGGCCCGCATCGGCGTCGAATGCTGTGTCTATGTGGGCGACAGCGAGGTGGACGTGCTGACGGCTGCCAACGCGGGGGTGCCATGCCTGAGTGTGCTGTGGGGCTTCCGCGATAAGGCGGAAATTCAGGCGGTGGGGGGCAGCCATTTCTGCGAAAGCCCCGCGCAGATGCCCGCCATCTTAGAAAAAATGATAAAGGAACTGAAAGAAAATGGCCAATGAATTTTACGCCCTGCTGGGCAGAATGCGCTACATCACCCGCTGGGGGCTGATGCGCAATACCTTTTCCGAGAACATCCAGGAGCACAGCCACCAGGTGGCGGTGCTGGCCCACGCCCTGGCGCTGATCCGCCGGGACATCCTCCGTCTGCCCACCCCGGACCCGGACCGTTGCGCCGTGGCGGCGCTGTATCATGACGCCTCCGAGATCCTCACCGGCGATATGCCCACTCCCATCAAGTACTATAACCCGGAGATCAAGGACGCCTACAAGCAGGTGGAGCGCATCGCGGGCAACCGGCTGCTGGATATGCTCCCCCCGGCGCTGCGCCCCAGCTATGAGCATCTGGTGCTGGAGGATGACAAGGAGCTGGAGCCCATTGTAAAGGGAGCGGACAAGCTCTCCGCCTACATCAAATGTGTGGAGGAGCAGAAGGCGGGCAACACCGAGTTCGATTCTGCCGCCGCTGTCACTATGCAGGCCCTGCGGGCCCTCCACCGGGAGGAAATGGACTGGTTCATCGATAACTGTCTTGAGGCCTTCAGCCTCAATCTGGATCAGCTGTAAGGGGCGGTTTTTATGGAGTACATATTTCAGCCTGCCGCACCGCAGAAGGTGGTGTTTCATCTGTATGAGCAGCGGGTTTCGTGGATGAATGAAAAGGGCCCGCACCAGCGGAACGACACGGACTATCTCAACGCCTACCCCATTTCCTATTACCGGGAGCATCAGGAGGCGGGCAGCCCGTACGTTCTGAAGCGGTCTGCGGACGGAGCTGTGGTGGGGGCAGTGGTACTGCTCACCGGTGACGAGCGCTGGGCAGATGCCGAAACCGTTCCCGCCTATTACATTCACAATCTGGTGACTGTGCCCAATCTCCCCGGCGCGGGAAAGGCGATCCTGGCGGAAATTGACCGTTTTGCCCGCCAAAACGGCAAGGCGAGCCTCCGCCTGGATTGCAGCGTGGACAGCGCGTTTCTGAATACCTACTATGAATCCCAGGGCTACCGCCTCTGCGGCCAATGCCAGGACGGCCCCTGTTACGGCAACCGCAGAGAGAAGCGCCTGTCCGGCGACGGAAGCTGCTGAAAGGAGACCATTATGAATCCATACCGTGTGATCGAAGTAAAGCAGAGCGTTTTCGCGGACAACAACAGGGATGCCGACGCCCTGCGGCAGGAGCTGCGGCAGCAGGGTACCTGCCTGATCAATCTGATGTCCTCCCCCGGCTCCGGCAAGACCACCACGCTGACAAAGCTGCTGGCGGCACTGCCGAAGGAAATGCGGGTGGGCGTGATGGAGGCAGACATTGACTCCGATGTGGATGCCGGTACGATCGCGGCCACCGGCACCAAGGTCATTCAGCTGCACACCGGCGGCATGTGTCACCTGGACGCGGACATGACCCGGCAGGGCATCCGTCAGCTGGGGACGCAGGAGCTTGACCTGGTGGTGCTGGAAAACGTGGGCAACCTGGTCTGCCCGGCGGAATTCGATACCGGCGCTTCCCTGAACATGATGATCCTATCCGTCCCCGAGGGGCACGATAAGCCCCTGAAATATCCGCTGGTATTCCAGGTGTGCGACGCCATGATCGTCAACAAGATCGACGTGCTGCCCTATTTTGAATTCGATATGGAAAAGGTAGAGGCCTACGCGAAAATGCGAAACCCCAATATTCGGATTTTCCCCATCAGCGCCAAAACCGGCGAGGGGATCCCCGCTCTTGCGGAGTGGATCGCCCGGCAGGTGCGGGAATGGAAGCAGTATAAAGCTTAAGAATAAAAGGAGGAGGCACAGAAATGATCGACAAGGAATTGCAGCAGCGGGCGCTGAACCCGGTGCACAGGGGGGAGGCAGCGCCCCGGGAGAAGATCCTGAAGCTGGGACGGAAGATCACGGACGTGATGGCGCACAAAATGAAGGGCGTCACGGCGGATGACCCGGAATACTGGGGCCTGGCGGCCCTGGTCACGGACGAGATGGCGGACATCGCCCTGTCCATGAAGCTGCGCACGCCCTACACCGTGGAGCAGTTGTGGGAAATGAACCGGGTCCGGGAGGAGGACAGGCCCCACTTCCAGGAGCTGCTGGACAAGATGAGCTACATCGGCCTGCTGGAATACGACTACGGCTACCACTACGACCACAATGGCCGCACCGCGCCTCCCTCGGCCCGGCGGTACATCCTGCCCATGTTCGTGCCCGGCAGCGCGGAGCTTTTTAACATGGAGGAGGGGCCGGAGGGCAATAAGCGTCTGCGGGACACCCCGGAGATCGGCTATTTCTTTGAGCGCATGACCTATGTCCCCCTGGCGGGGGTCACCCATCTTCTGCCCCCCGGCGGCGGTGGCGTGGGCATGCACGTTATCCCGGTGGAGAAGGCGATCTCCATGGAAAATCAGACCCTGGACATCGAGCACCTGTCCTACTGGCTGAAAAAGTACGAGGGGCACATCGGCGTGGGCCAGTGCTCCTGCCGCGCCAGCCGGGCCGCCATGGGCGAGGGCTGCGCGGACGACGAGCAGTGCTGGTGCATCGGCGTGGGTGACTTCGCCGACTACTGCCGGGAGACCGGCAAGGGCCACGACATCACCTATGAGGAAGCCATGCGCATCCTGCAAAAGGCGGAGGACAACGGTTTTGTCCACCAGATCACCAACATCGACGGCGAAAATAAGATCTTCGGCATCTGCAACTGCAATGTGCAGATCTGCAACGCCCTGCGGACCAGTCAGCTGTTCAACACTCCCAACCTGTCCCGCTCTGCCTATACGGCAGAGGTGGAGCGCGAAAAGTGCGTGGCCTGCGGCAAATGCGTGGAGTATTGCCCCGCCGGCGCCGTCCGCCTGGGCCAGAAGCTCTGCGACAAGCAGGGCAGGGAAGTGACCTACCCCAAGCACGAGCTGCCCAATTCCATCAAGTGGGGGCCGGAGCACTGGGATCCCGACTACCGGGACAACAACCGAAAGAACTGCTACGACAAGGGCACCGCTCCCTGCAAAACCGCCTGCCCCGCCCATGTGTCCGTTCAGGGCTATCTGAAGCTGGCGGCCCAGGGCAGATATCAGGAGGCCCTGGCGCTCATCAAAAAGGACAATCCCTTCCCCGCTGTCTGCGGCCGCATCTGCAACAAGCGCTGCGAGGATGCCTGCACCCGGGGCAGCGTGGATCAGGCCGTGTCCATCGACGCGGTGAAGAAATTCCTGGCCGAGCAGGATCTGCGCGCCGAGACCCGCTATATCCCGCCGGTGATCATTGCCTCCAACCAGAAGACCCATTGGGAGCAGAAGATCGCCGTCATCGGTGCAGGCCCGGCCGGTCTGTCCGCCGCCTATTATCTGGCCACCCGTGGCTATAAGCCCACGGTGTTTGAAAAGAATGAGCGCCCCGGCGGCATGCTGACCTATGGCATCCCCTCCTTCAAGCTGGAAAAGGACGTGATCGATGGGGAAATTCAGGTGCTGCGGGAGCTGGGCGTGGATATCCGCTGCGGCGTCGAGGTGGGCAGGGATGTGACCATCCAGCAGCTGCGGGAGGAGGGCTATCTGGCCTTCTACATCGCCATCGGCTGCCAGGGCGGACGATTGCCCGGCGTCCCCGGTGAGAACGCGGAGGGAACCTCCATTGCCGTGGATTTCCTTCACGACGCGCTGGGCAACGAGGAGAAGCATATGGATGGCCGGGTGCTGGTCATCGGCGGCGGCAACGTGGCCGTGGATTGCGCCCGTACCGCCTCACGCTATGGGGCTGCCCATACCACCATGGTGTGCCTGGAATCCCGGCAGACCATGCCCGCGTCCAAGGATGAAATTGAGGAGACCCTGGAGGAGCACATCGAGATCTGCAACGGCTGGGGCCCCAAGGAAGTGCTGAAAAACGAAGCCGGGCACGTCACCGGCGTGGTGTTCAAAAAGTGCCTGCGCACCATCGACCCGGAGACCAAGCGGTTCTCTCCTGAGTACGACGAGTCGCAGACCATGACCCTGGAAGCGGACCATGTGGTGTTCGCCATCGGCCAGAGCATTCAGTGGGGCGGCCTGCTGGAGGATGAGAAGGTGGAATTCCACCGGGGCAATTACCCCGTGGCGGACAGCCTGACCTATCAGACCGCCGTGGAGGATATCTTCGTGGGCGGCGACGTGTACCACGGGCCGAAGTTCGTCATTGACGCCATCGAAGAGGGCAAGTGCGCCGCCGAATCCCTGCACCGCTATGTCCACAAGGGGGCCAGCCTGGTTACCGGCCGGAACCGCCGGGACTTCAATATGCTGGACAAGGACAATGTGCTGCTGGAGGGCTATGATACCGCCCAGCGGCAGCAGGCCGGTGTGGACGAGACCATCGACCGCGCCCATTCCTTCCGCGACCCCAACCGGGTGCTCACTGAGCAGCAGGTAAAGACCGAGACGGCCCGCTGCCTGGGCTGCGGCGCCAGCTGGGTGGATCCCAACAAGTGCATCGGCTGCGGCGTGTGCACCACCAAGTGCGTGTTCGATGCCATCCACCTGAAGCGGGATCACCCGGAGTGCTCCAAAATGATGAAGGCTGAGGACAAGGTCAAGGGCATCCTGCCCATGGTGGGCAAGCGCCTGGGCCAGACCGTGGTCACCAAGCTGGGCGGGAAGAAAGACTGATGCACGAGCTGGGCGTTGTATTTCACATTGCGGACAGCGTGGTGAAAATCGCGAAAGAGAATCAGGCGCAGCATGTCCGCCGGGTGACGCTCCAAATCGGAGAGGTTTCCACGGTGATTCCTTCCTATCTGGTGGACGTGTGGAACTGGAACTGCAAGCGTACCCCCATGCTGGAGGGCTGCGAGCTCCTCTGGGAGCCCATCCACGCCGTCACCTACTGCGAAAGCTGCGGGAAGACCTACGACACCGTCCCCCAGGGGAAAATCTGCCCTCACTGCGGCAGCGACCGAACCTATTTGCAGCAGGGCAATGAACTGGAGATCAAGGAGATCGCGGTAGAATAGCATATGAAAAAATCAGCCCCGATCCGCGACGAACGGATCGGGGTTGAAATATGCTTGCAGCTTACTTCTTCTGCCCGTAATAGGCATTGGGGCCGTGCTTGCGCAGGTAGTGCTTGTCCAGCATCCGCTGGGGGGCGGGGGCGGCGTGGGGATTCAGCACACGGGTGAAGATGCCCATTTTGGCGCATTCCTCCAGCACCACGCTGTGATACACCGCCTGGTCGGCGTCCTTGCCCCAGGTGAAGGGGCCATGGCTGTAACACAGCACGGCGGGCACGGCCTTGGGATCGATGCCCCGCTCCCTGAAGGTCTCCACAATGGTGATGCCGGTGTTGCGCTCATAGTCCTCGTCCAGCTCCTCCTGGGTCAGGTGGCGGGCGCAGGGAACGCTGCCGTAGAAATAGTCGGCGTGGGTGGTGCCGTAGCAGGGCAGATCCTCACCGGCCTGGGCCCAGGCCACGGCGTAGGGGCTGTGGGTGTGGACAATGCCGCCGATGCCGGGGAAGGCGTTGTACAGCACCAGATGGGTCTTGGTGTCAGAGGAAGGGTTCAGGTCTCCCTCTACCTTGTTGCCCTGCAGATCCATGACCACCATGTCGTCGGGCTTCAGCAGGTCGTAGCCAACGCCGCTGGGCTTGATGACGAACAGTCCCTTTTCCCGGTCGATGCCGGATACATTGCCCCAGGTGTAGGTGACAAGCCCCCGCTTGGGCAGCTCCATGTTGGCAAGATAAACCTGCTCCTTCAGCTTCTCCAGCATTTTACAGTCCCTCCACGGCGGCCCTTTCCATGGCAAAGGCCTTTTTGTAGCGGCTCAGGAACTCATTGAAGCCGTCGATGTCCGATTGCTCCGCCAGCAGCGTGGTGGAGGCGGCCCCGGCGAATACCCGGTTATCCAGATAGTCCGCCAGCGATTCGCCGCTCGCCTTGCGCACCATGTAGGCGGCCAGCAGGGCCATGCCGTAGGGGCCGCCCTCTCCAGCGGTCTCCATGCACGATACCGGCGCGCCGATGGCGGCGGAGAGCATCCGCTGGCCCACGCCGGGGGTCTTGAAGAAGCCGCCGTGGCCGTACAGCTTGTCCACCCGCACCTTTTCCTCGCCGGTCAGAATGTCCAGACCGATCTTCAGGGTGGCCAGGGCGGACAGAAGGTGGGTGCGCATGAAGTTTGCCAGGGTGAAGCTGGCGTTGGGCGTCCGGGCGAACACGGGGCGGCCCTCGTCCAGGCCGGTCACGCCCTCGCCGGAGAAGTAGTTGTAGCTCACCAGCCCGCCGCAGTCGGCGTCGCCCTCCAGCGCCTTGCGGAAGAGCATGGTAAACAGCGCTCCCTTGTCCTGGGGCGCGCCGATCAGCTGGGCAAACTCGCCCAGCAGGTTGACCCAGGCGTTGATGTCGGAGGTGCAGTTGTTGCAGTGTACCATGGCCACCGGCGCGCCTGCGGGGGTGGTGACCATGTCGATCTCCCGGTGCACGCCCAGCGCGTGATCGGTGACGATCATGGCAAAGTCGGAGGTACCGGCGGATACGTTGCCCGTGCGCTCCCGCACGGAGTTGGTGGCAACCATGCCGGCGCCGGCGTCGCCCTCGCAGGGGGCCACGGGGATGCCGGACTTCAGGTCGCCCTGGGGATCCAGGAACCGCGCACCCGCCTCGGTCAGCACGCCGCCCCGGTCGCCCGCGCACAGCACCTTGGGCAGAATATCCCGCAGCTTCCAGGGCATACCGCTCATGGTGTCGAAGATATCCACCATCCGCTGGTCAAAGTCCAGCTTTTCGGAGTTGATGGGGAACATGCCGGAGGCCTCGCCGATGCCCATCACCTTTTCGCCGGTGAGCTTGAAATGAATGTAACCCGCCAGAGTGGTGAGGAAGGCAATGTCCTTTACATGGCTCTCCTTGTTCAGAATGGCCTGGTACAGGTGGGCGACGCTCCAGCGCTGGGGAATGTTGAAATTCAGCGCGTCGCTGAGCTTGGCCGCCGCCTCACCGGTGATGGTGTTGCGCCAGGTGCGGAAGGCCGCCAGCTGGTTGCCGTCCTTGTCAAAGGGCAGGTAACCATGCATCATGGCGGAAACGCCGATGGCCCCCACCTCGGTGAGCACAGTGCCGAATTTTTCCTGCACGTCCCGCTTCAGGTCGGCATAGCAGTCCTGAATGCCGTTCGTCACGGCCTCCATGGAATAGGTCCAGATGCCGTCCACCAACTGATTCTCCCACTCGTGGGAGCCGGAGGCAATGGGAATATGGTTTTCGTCGATCAGCACCGCTTTGATCCGGGTGGAACCAAGCTCGATGCCCAGCGCGGTATTTTTCAGATTCATGATCGTTCTCCTTCCAGTTGAGATCGCGCCTGCGCGCGTTCCTGCTTTTACAGCCACATTCTACCATACACCCAACGAAAATGCAATTCGATTCACGAAAAATAAAAACCCATGGATGCTGATTTTTTGCCTGCGCGTCAAAACCAGAATGGAAAAAACGGGAAAGAAAACCGTCCGGGCGATCCCCTTGAGTGGGGGGACCCGGATGGTTTTGCGCTTATTCTCTGAAATCAAAGAGCCGGGCAGGCCGTACATTCAGCGCGTCGCAGATATCAAACACCACATCCAGCGAGACCGCACAGTCCGCCGTTTCGATCCGGCTCATGTGGGTTCTGCTGACGTTGACCAGCTCCGCAAGCTGACTTTGGGAAAGTCCTTTTTCCTTGCGGTAGTAGGCGATATTCAAACCAAGAAATCTAAACTTTTCCCGCTGCTGCTCCTGCATAGCCTTCACTCCTTGCTATAAAGTATAGCGGCTGGATTCCTCAGAAGCGGCAACGTAAAAAGATATGTTTCCGACTTGACACGCTGCAAAAGTTGCGCAATAATAGGCTTGTCGAAGGAAAAAGATTCCTTTCGGTAATGATTCAGTTCAAATAACAGCACTCAGAAAACTGGGGGCATATCAGAAAGAAGTGTTTACGCATGGATGAACAATGGATGGTTGGGGAAGACGAAGAGATACAGTGGATTGAAACAAAAATGACACTGCATATCATAGCAATGTGTCTGTCGGCATTGGGCATTGTTTGGTCGGTGCGGGAGATGATTGCAAATGGAGGGGACGGCGAGCTTTGCCTCATTGCATTTTGCTGTGCCGCCTTTACTGCCGGGTTTGCGCACCTGGCACGGAAATGCGCAAAGAAAATAAAGGAACGCAAGCAGTGCATACAGGCAAAACGCAAGGAGAACGCGGAAAGGCAAAAAAGGCAGAACGAGAAAAATGCGCTGGCTCAAAAAGGAACGCTGGAAATTTCGGCAGAAAAATTCTACAACGCCTGCAAAGAAGCGCATATCACATCTTTTAATGATGAATTCAGCCAGGCAAAGGCAAAACAAATTATCAATGACATGCTGAATGATGAAGGAATTTTGCCGGAAAACCGCACATTGTACTTGAGCCCGGATTATTTCGAAAGGTGTTTTCGTGATGGAGAGGCACAGGCGAAAGCGAGCGAAAAAGCCCGGTTGGAAGCCTCCAAAGCACCGCGCAATGCCACGCCCAACGAGGACGAAGCAAGATTTTTTCAGCGGGTTGCGGAGATTTCCGGTCTGACCGGCAACCAGAAGCGGATTAAAATGCTGCAAAACCTGGAAAGCGATTGCCAGACCCGCATCACGAAAAAGAAACAGGGGCAGGAGGCAATGCGGCAGTTGGGGCAGTTTTACTTTGCCGCGCAGCAGAAAGAGGCGAGCTGGGGGCTCTCCGGCGGAATTGCCGAGGGAATTGCTGGGCCGGCAGCAGGCGTAATTGCCGCCTCTCAAACGATAGAAAACAATCGGAAGATTCAGCAGTATAATCAGTCCATGCGGGAGGCGTCCGCCATCGCGCTTCGCAGCTCCTTTGGGCTTAACAATGACATTTGTGAACTGGAATCAGAACGAAGCGAGATTCAGAAAAAGGTGAGCGAAGCGGAGAAAAAGGTTACGCTGCAAAATCCCACTGCGGATGAAATCTTTTCCAACCTGAAAATCGGAAGGGCAAGGATTGAAAAATCCGAAACAGGGGTTCTGCATATCGAGCTCCCCATTTCCATTAAGCGCCCCTTTGCGCTGAGTGCGCCGGAAGAGATAATCATGGTTGTGGACGGAGTACTGAGCGGGGAAATCTGGATGGAGGAAAAGATGATTGGTTCCGTGTTGATTCCGCTCCCGCTTTATGGCATTCCCACCAATATGCGGGAAGAAGTCACACTGGATGCAATGTCTGATCGGTCTGTGGAGTACAACGGGAAATACACAGTAAAACTTGCAGAAAGTCAAAATCTTTGGATTATGGAAGCGTAAAAAGTGGGGCACCCGAGACCGGGTGCCCGCTTGCGTATATCCAATTATTTCAAAAATCCGCTGACGATCTGTTCTTCTGCTTCCTGCTCGGTCAGGCCCAGGGTCATAAGCTTGATGATCTGCTCACCGGCGATCTTGCCGATGGCGGCCTCGTGGATCAGGGCAGCGTCAATGTTGTTGGCCTCCAGCTGAGGGACGGCCAGGATGCGGGCGCTGCCCATAATGATGGCGTCGCATTCCGTGTGGCCGGTGCAGGCAGCGTTGCCGGTGATGCGGGAGTCGAATTTCTGATAGGAGCTGTCCTTCGCCACGCTGCGGGACACCACGTCCGCCCGGGAGCCGTCGCCGTTCAGCTCGGTGACGTAGATGCTCTCCGCCTTCTGCTCGCCGTGGGTCATCAGCCGCTCCCGCACCACCAATGAGGCCCCGGCGGCCACGTCGGCATGGGTGGTGCGGACGGTGGAATCCACGCCCTTGATCTGCACCATTTCCATTTCCATGGCGCTGCCCTCGCCCAGGTGCACCTCGGTCACCGGGTTCAGGATGCGCTTGCCGGTGCCGTCGCCCTCACCGTAGTGCTTCTCTACGTATTTGACCTTCGCGTTCTTCTCCACGAAGAAGCGGTGCACGCCGTCGTGCTGGGAATCCTGGTTGCCGCAGTTGTGGATGCCGCACCCGGCCACGATCACCACATCCGCGCCCTCGCCCACGAAGAAATCATTGTATACCAGATCCTTCAGGCCGCTCTGGCTCAGTACCACGGGGATGTGGACGCTCTCGTTCTTGGTGCCGGGCTTGATGTGGATATCAATGCCGCTGCCGTCGGGCTTGGACACGATGTCAATATTGGCGGTGGTGTTCCGCCCCGCCAGCGCGCCATTGGAGCGGATGTTGTAGGCCCCCTCCGGGATGGTGTGCAGATCGGCGACCTCCTGGAGAATGTGCATCTGAATTTCGTCAAGTGCCATGATTATTACAGCCCTCCCTCTTCGATTTTGGCGCAGCCGCGGGCCACGTCGGCGCTGCGCAGCAGCTCCGGCATGATCTCCTCTTTGGAGCCCTGGGCACTGATGCCGCCGCCGGAGAGCACCACGATCTCATCGGCAATGTCCAAAATCCGCTCCTGGTGGGAAATGATGATAATGGAGCCGTGGATGGTGTCGCGCATGTGGCGGAACACCTTGATCAGGCTCTGGAAACTCCACAGGTCGATGCCTGCCTCCGGCTCATCGAAAATGGAAAGCCGGGTGCCCCGAGCCAATACGGTGGCGATCTCGATGCGCTTCAGCTCACCGCCGGACAGGGAGGCGTTGACCTCACGATTTACATAATCCTTTGCGCACAGCCCTACCTCAGAAAGGTAGTTGCAGGCCTCGCCCACGCTCAGACGCTTCTTGGCGGCCAGCCGCAGCAGATCCAGCACGGTGATGCCCTTGAAGCGGACGGGCTGCTGGAAGGCAAAGCTGATACCCAGGTTGGCCCGCTCGGTGATGGACATCTCGGTAATGTCCGCCCCGTCAAAGAAGATCCGGCCGCTGGTGGGGTGCTCAATGCCCGCGATCAGCTTGGCCAGGGTGGATTTGCCGCTGCCGTTGGGGCCGGTGATGACGATGAACTTTCCCTCGTCCACATTCAGGTTCAGCCCCTTGATGATCTCCTTCTGACCCTTTTCCTCGGTAACGTCAAAGGTCAGATCCTTTATTTGAAGCATATGGTGTTTTCCTCCCAAAATGTCATAACACTTTCCAAACCCACATTCTACACCATTTTTCCGACGGATTCAACCATATTTCGGAAATTTGCGGGAAACTTTTCCAAAATGCGGTTGCGCGGGAAAAACGGCTGTGGTATGATATAAAAAACGCCGTAGGAATGAAAAATCGTCCTGCGCTGCGGAAGAACGCAAAAAGAGGGGAGAAGCATGAACGAACTGGAGATCATTCGCCACGAGCGTATCCCCGGGCTTACCGCCTTTTTTAACACGGTGGATTACCGTACGCCCCATTTTCACCCGGAGTGGGAGCTGATGTGGCTGCTGGATCATCCGCTGACCGTCAGCCGGGGCGGCGGAAGCTTCCGGGCGGAGAAGGGAAGTTTGCTCCTGTTCCAGCCCAATGAGCCCCACGAGCTGCACATGATCGACGAGAAGTGCACCTTCCTGTGCCTCCAGGTGTCGCCGGAGCTGCTCCGGCTGGACAGCGACCTGGTGGTGGAGGATATCCTGCTGAACCCCTACCTGGGGGATGGGGCGGAGCGGGTCCGCACAGCCATGCTGGAGATCGCGGACGCCTACCTGAGTCAGGAGCCGTACAGCTCGCTGCTGTGCATCGGCCGGACATGCCTGGTGTTCCAGGAGATCCTTTGCGGCATCCCCGTCCGGGCGATCACCCGGGAGGAGCTGATCAGCCAGGAGAAGCGCAACAAGCGCCTGGCCTCCCTCATCCGCTTTGTGGATGAGAACTACATGCATAAAATTCGCCTGTCAGACTTTGCCGCGTCCGAGGGCTTCTCCATGAGCTACCTGTCCCATTTCATCAAAAGCACCCTGAACCAGAGCTTCCAGGAGTATGTCAATTCCGTTCGGGTCAACTGCGCCTGCAAGCTGATCTCCGGGGGAGAGGAGAAGCTCACCGCCGTATGCATGGCCTCGGGCTTTTCCGACTACCGCTATTTCTCCGCCGCCTTTAAAAAGCAGTTCGGTATGACCCCGGAGCAATACAAGCTTTCTCTGAAAAAGCCGGAAAATGCAGTGATCCACCATAGTATCCATTCTTTGGAGCGTTTTTATACCGACGACCAGAGCAAGGCCATTATTGCCGCGCTGCGCCGCTGAATTGTTGCACAATTTCGCCGCCGCGAAAATGGACGATATGCCGAAAAAACGCAAAAGAGCAAAATTGTCTAATAAAAAGCGGAAACAGTTACTTGCCGCGGCAGCAAACCTGTATTAAACTGAGAGCATAAACTGCACTTAAATTGAAGGAGGCATTTTCATGCAGTATTTTATCGGTATTGACCTGGGCACATCCGCCGTCAAGCTGCTGCTGGTGGATGGCGTCGGCAAGATCTGCGGCACCGTTTCCCGGGATTATCCCCTGTTTTTCCCTCATCCCGGCTGGTCCGAGCAGAACCCCGAGGACTGGTGGGCGGCGGTGCAGGACGGCCTGAAGGAGCTGACCCGGGATATCGATGTCAGCCAGGTAGCCGGTGTGGGCTGCGGCGGCCAGATGCACGGCTTGGTCATTCTGGACGAGGACGACCGGGTGATCCGCCCCGCGATCCTCTGGAACGACGGCCGCACCTACAAGGAGGTGGACTACCTCAACAATGTGATCGGCAAGAAAAAGCTGTCCCAGCTCACCGCTAACATTGCCTTCGCCGGGTTCACCGCCCCCAAGCTCCTGTGGGTGCAGAAGAACGAGCCGGAGAATTTCAGGCGCATCCGCCGGATCATGCTGCCCAAGGATTTCATCAACTATAAGCTCACCGGCGTCCATGCCTGCGACTACTCCGACGCCTCCGGCATGCTGCTGCTGGATGTGGAGCATAAGTGCTGGAGCAGGGAGATGCTGGATATCTGCGGCGTCAGCGAGGGTCAGATGCCCAAGCTGTTTGAGAGCTTCCAGGTTATCGGCAATGTCACTGCTGATATCGGCCTGCCCAAGACCGCTAAGGTCGTGGCGGGCGCGGGGGACAATGCCGCCGCCGCCGTGGGCACCGGCACCGTGGGCGACGGCGCGTGCAACATCAGCCTGGGCACTTCCGGCACCGTGTTCATCTCCTCCGAAAAATTCGGCGTGGATGATACCAACGGCCTGCATGCCTTTGCCCATGCCGACGGGCGCTTCCATCTGATGGGCTGCATGCTCTCCGCCGCCAGCTGCAACAAGTGGCTGTGTGACGAGATCCTCAAGACCAAGGATTACCCCGCCGAGCAGAAAGACATCACCGACGAGAAGCTGGGTGCCAACCGGGTCTTCTTCCTGCCCTACCTGATGGGCGAGCGCAGCCCCATCAACGATACCAACGCCCGCGCCACCTTCCTGGGCATGACCATGGATACCACCCGCTCCGATATGGTCCAGGCGGTGCTGGAGGGCGTGGCCTTCGCCATCCGGGACAGCTTCGAGGTGGCCAAGTCCCTGGGCATCCACATTGAGCGCTCCAAGGTCTGCGGCGGCGGCGCGAAAAGCCCCCTGTGGCGCAAGATCTTCGCTAATGTCCTGAACCTGCCCCTGGACATTCCCCAGACTGAGGAAGGCCCCGGCTACGGCGGCGCCATGCTGGCCATGGTTGGCTGCGGCCTATACGGCAGCGTAAAGGATTGCGCCGACGCCCTGGTCACCGTCCGCGAGACCGTCCAGCCCGACCCGGAGATCGCCGCCCGGTACGAAAAGCAGTACCAGCGCTTCCGCGACATCTATCCCACCCTCAAGCCCCTATTCGCCAAGCTTCAGGAGCAGTAATTTTTAAAGAGCCGTCCGCCGGACGGCTCTTTTCCTGTACAGCCGGGAAGGCATGCTTGCGGCTGTGCGGTGTTCTGTGTATAGTGGGTGTGTAATTTTTCGAATTTTGAGCTTCGATTAAGGTTCCTCTGTTATGCTGTGCACAGACAAACGACAGAGGCAGGAGGAAAGCAGATGAAAATTCTGATTGCCGAGGATGATGTGTCACTGCGGCGGGTGCTCACCGCCATGCTGCAAAAGAACAACTACTGCGTGGATGCGGTGGATAATGGGGCGGATGCCCTGGAATATCTGCTACATGGATGTGGCCTTCCAAGGCGGAAAAATCGGTGTCCATCCCAATGACAATACCGCTACCATCTGGATGCGGACCGATGACCTGCTTCGCCTGATCCGGGAAAATGGCAATGAAGCAGATGTGGTCGCGTTTTAGTTGCTTGCTCGGCAAAACGGGGAGGTTTTTATTGACTTTAGCATGAAACCTTACTATAATTACTGAGAAATGCAAAATGCTGCGTTTGAAAATGAACGCGAAAAACAAAAAAGCCAAGATGTGTAAGGGGAAGATCATTACAATGGATGAACGAAAGATGTACGAAGGCAGAGATGAGATCGATCTGGTCGCGCTGATGCTGTCGGTCGCGCATAAGTACCGCCAGATCATTGCCGCGGCGCTGATCGGCGCGCTGCTGCTTGGGGGGCTCAACATTGCCAAGAGCTTTCTGAGCAAGCGTACCGTAGAGACGGCGAGTGTGGATGAAGTGCAGACGCAGATTGCCGATGCTGACAAGGAGTATGAGCAGGAGCTTATTAAGTATTATACGGAGAAGTCCGAGTATGACAAGGCAGTCAACGAATATACGGATCAGCTTCGCCAGATTCAGATAGATCAGAAAAAAGCCGAAGCGGACATTCAGAATTTGAATCAGTACGCGGAAAAATCAGTCCTGATCAACTTGAATCCTGATTGCGTTTACACCGAAAACGTTGAGCTGTCGGTTTCTAATGATTACAAGATCATTCCAGAAATGGGCTATCAGGACCCGGATTATATAGTGCCATTGCTGGATTCGTACGTTAAGATTCTGTCTGGTCATGACACGATGAACGCCATCGCAGGTCAGATCGGAATCGAGGAACGGTATTTGGAAGAGTTGGTGGAGATATCCGCCGATACCGGGGCACACGCTTTGTCGATTAGTGTCATTTCCGACAGCATGGAGCGCTCCAAAGCAATTATGGAAGCGCTGCTGACACGCCAAGAGAATGTCAAGGAAACGGTTGAGCAGGCAATCGGGACGCATGAGGTCAAACAGCTGACCAGCTTCAGCGGGGTGACCGTGCAGGATAGCGTGCGTGATACCCAGAGTGCTTTCCGAGTAGGACTGGCTGGGCTGGAAAAGAATAGGGATGCCCTCCAGGATGCTTACGATCTGGCCATGCAGAATCTCGAAACAGAGAAGCGAAATCTGGCAGTCCTCAAGTTCCCGGAGAAATCCAGCGGCGTTGGCTCCGTGGTAAAATACGCAGTTCTAGGCGCGATCCTTGGAATTGTTGTGGTGATGGGCTGCGCTACGGTGCGGTTTATTTCCGGCGGGAAGGCCAGCTCCGCCGGTGAGCTGTGCCGGTACAGCGGCGTCCCGGTGCTGGGGCGTCTCGCGGGCGAGGCGACCCAGAAACAGAAGGGGCTGGATGCTTGGCTCAATAAACTGGAGCGCCGTCCCAACGGAGGCGAGAACGAAGAGACCATCCGTCTGATCGCCGCGCTGGTGCGCAATCTGGAGCCGGACGCCGAAACGGTCCTGCTCACCGGCGATCTCCCTGCGGAGCAGATGCAGGCGCTGTGCGGCAAATTGCAGGCCTCGCCGGGCATGAGCGGCAAAAAGGTCACGGCGTCGGCGTGCGTTTTGAGTTCCGCCCAGGCAGTGGAGCAGGTCGTCGCCTCGGATGTGGTCCTCCTGGTCGCTGACTGCACCCGGACCTGCATTGTCGATTTCCAGATGCAAAGCGATAGAATTCAGAAGCTGGGCAAGAAGGTGCTTGGCTGCGTTGTTTTCGAGTAAATATAATGAAACGCCGGATAAGGCCAAGGGGGTTCCCGGGCCTTATCCGGCATTTTTGATAAAAGGAACCGCCCAAAGAAAAAGAAAGCGCCGGATTGTCAGCGCGGGGAAAGCGTGATATAATGTCCCCAATACTGCCACTGAAAGGTTGAAGTCAATGAAAGCAGAGCGAGAATTCCCCCGGTTCGTCATCACCCCCAAGGGCACCCGTTGGGTGGAGCAGGGGCACCCCTGGATCTATGCGGACGAAGTCGTCCGGGAGGAGGGGACATGCGAAAACGGCGCCCTGGTGGACGCCGTCAGCGAAAAAGGGAAATATCTTGGCACGGGTTTTGTCAGCCGCCAGAGCAAGATCCGGGTGCGGCTGATCTCCCGCAACGCCAACGACCGCTTCGACGAGGCCTTCTGGCAGCGCCGTATTCAGTACGCCTGGGCGTACCGCAAAACCGTCATGGCAGGCGATACCTCCTGCTGCCGCATCATCTTCGGCGAGGCCGACGGCTTCCCAGGGCTGACGGTGGACCGCTTCTCCGATATCCTGGTCACCCAGACCCTGTCCGCCGGAATGGAAAAAATCAAACACCTGCTGTTCCCCCTGCTGGTGCAGGCGCTGCGCCAGGACGGCGAAACGATCCGCGGCGTTTTTGAGCGCAACGACGTGGCCATCCGGGAGCTGGAGGGCCTGGAGCAGAACAAGGGCTGGTTCAATCTCGGCGAACCCTTCCCGGATACCGTCACGGAGATCTGCGAAAATGGAATTTTTTACCGGGTAGACGTGGAAAACGGCCAGAAAACCGGTTTTTTCCTGGACCAGAAGTATAACCGCCTGGCCGTTGCCCGGCTGGCAAGGGGACGCCGGGTGCTGGACTGCTTTACCCACACCGGCTCTTTCGCCCTGAATGCCGCCCTGGGCGGGGCGGAGCATGTTACGGCGGTGGATATTTCCGCCTCCGCCATCGAAATGGCCCGGGCCAATGCCCGGCGCAACGGCCTGGCGGATCGGATGGACTTCCTGGTGGCCGATGTATTCGACCTGCTGCCGGAGCTGGCAGCCAAGGGAAAGTCCCCCTATGATTTCATTATCCTGGACCCGCCCGCCTTTACCAAGTCCCGCAGGACCGTGGACAGCGCCCAGCGGGGGTATAAGGAGATCAATCTGCGCGCTCTGCGGCTCCTGCCCCGCGGCGGTTACTTTGCCACCGCGTCGTGCAGCCACTTCATGCCCTCGGAGCAGTTCGTCCGTATGCTCCGCAGCGCGGCCCTGGACGCCGGGGTGGAGCTTCGTCAGATCGAGGCCCGCCAGCAGGCCCCCGACCATCCCATCCTCTGGAACGTCCCGGAAACCGATTACCTGAAATTCTACCTCTTCCAGGTGGTTTGAACCAAGCTTGCTGCCCCCTTTGGGGGAAGTGCCGCGAAGCGGCAAAGGGGGTGTCGTTGGTATTTTTGAGCTATTCCCATTCACCGAACAACACCCCCTCAGTCAGCCCGTTCGGGCTGCCAGCTCCCCCACCGGGGAGCCAAGGTCATGCTCTTTTTTCTGCCTTTTGGTGCACGGCCTCGGTGCCGGCTTCCAGGGCGGTGGAGTAGTACCAGCACTTGTATTCAATGAATTCCAGCGTTTTTTGCAGTTGGCTGATCTGCTCCTCCACGGATTTTCTGCGCTCGACGAACATGTCATAGCGCTGCTGCAAGGTGGCGTCGCCCTGCTGCACCCAGGCGATGAACTGCTGGATATCGCGGATGGGCATGTTGGTGCGCTTGAGGCACTCGATCATGCTCAGCATTTTGATATCGTCCTCGGAAAAGCTGCGGTAGCCCGATTCCGTCCGCTTCATATACGGGAGCATCCCCTGCCTGTCATAGTACCGAATGGTGCTGGCAGGCAGGTTCATTTTTTCGGAGACTTCTTTGATGCTGTACATAAAATTTCCTCCCAGAGGGTTGACTTTAAACTTTACTTTAATGTTATACTAATTGTAGACAAAAGTCAAGGAGGTTTTTCCATGGAATATCGGCAGCTTCCCCACGGAAACGAACTGGAAAAATTTGGCGTTCTCGGCCTTGGTATGGGCAACATCCAGCATACGCCCCCGGCACAGATCGAGGCCATCATCCGCAAAGCCATCGAAAACGGCATCAATTTCTTTGACCTCTGCGCCGGCGGCGCGGTGTATGAGCCCTTTGGCTGGGCGATCCGGGGCCAGCGGGACAAGGTCTTTCTCCAGGTGCACTTCGGCGCGGTCTACGACGAAAAGGGCGAATACGGCTGGTGCCGGGATTTTGACACCATCCGCAAAACCTTCGCCTGGGAGCTGAAGACCCTGGGCACGGACTATGTGGATTTCGGCTTCCTGCACTGTGTGGACGAGCAGGAGGACTTCGACAAGCTGATCGAGATCGGCCTGGTGGACTACCTGAAGGAGCTGAAGGCCCAGGGCGTCGTGCACCACATCGGCTTCTCCTCCCACACCCCCAGCGTGGCCAACCGCATTCTGGATACCGGGCTGATCGACATGATGATGTTCTCCATCAACCCTGCCTACGATTTTGAGAAGGGGGACGAGCTGGGCATCGGCAGCGTGAAAGAGCGTTTCGACCTGTTCAAGCGCTGCAAGCGGGAGGGCGTGGGCATCTCCGTGATGAAGCCCTTCTTCGCCGGTCAGCTGCTGCGGGCGGATCAGTCGCCCTTTGGCGTGGCCCTCAGCCGCAGCCAGTGCCTGCAATACGCCATCGACCGCCCCGGCGTGCTGGTGGCTGTCCCCGGCGTGCAGACCATGGAGCAGTTGGACGAGCTGCTGGAGTTCCCCCGGGCCACCGAGCAGGAGCGGGATTATTCCATTATCGGCTCCTTCACCGCCGATACCGTTTCCGGCACCTGCGTCTATTGTAACCATTGCCAGCCCTGCCCGGCGGGCATCGATATCGGCCTGGCGAACAAATATTATGACCTGGCCCTGGCAGGCGACCGCATCGCCGCCAACCATTATGACAAGCTCTCCACCAAGGCGGACGCCTGCCTGCAATGCGGCCACTGTGAAAGCCGCTGCCCCTTCGGCGTGGAGCAGATGACCCGTATGACCAAAATCGCGGAATACTTCGGCGCTTAAAGAACAGGAGGAGAAACAGATGTATACCAATAAATTCCAGAATCTGAGCCTTTCCGGCCTGGGCATGGGCTGCATGCGCCTGCCCGACCTGGGCAAGTACAGCGACGTGGACCAGAGCGCCGTGGAGCAAATGGTGGCCTATGCCATGGAGCAGGGCGTCAATTACTATGACACCGCCTGGGGCTACCACGACGGCAATTCCGAGCCGTCCATCGGCCAGGCCCTTTCCGCCTATCCCCGGGACAGTTTCTGCCTCACCACCAAGTTTCCCGGCTACGACCTGAGCAATATGGGCAAGGTGGAGGAGATTTTCGAGGCACAGCTGAAGCGCTGCGGGGTGGAGTATTTTGACTTCTACCTCTTCCATAACGTGTGCGAGATGAACATCGACGCCTACCTGGACCCCAAGTACAAGACCTATGAATACCTGATGGAGCAGAAGCGCAATGGCCGCATCCGCCATCTGGGCTTCTCTGCCCACGGTAATCTGGAGACCATGCAGCGCTTCCTGGACGCCTGCGGTAAGGACATGGAGTTCTGCCAGATTCAGCTGAACTGGCTGGATTGGAACTTCCAGAACGCCAAGGCCAAGGTGGAGCTGCTGAACCGCTATGGTCTTCCCATCTGGGTCATGGAGCCGCTGCGCGGCGGCAGCCTGTGCAAGCTCCCTCAAGAGCAGGAGCAGAAGCTGCTGGCCCTCCACCCGGATTGGACGCTGCCCCAGTGGGCTTTCCGCTTCCTCCAGGGCATCCCCGGCGTGACCATGATCCTGTCCGGCATGTCCAGCTTTGAGCAGATGAAGGATAATATCGCCACCTTCCAGACCCGCCGCTCCCTCACCCAGGCGGAGCGGGACACCCTGCTGGATATCGCCCGGGAGATGACCTCCAAGAACACCCTGCCCTGCACCGGCTGCCGCTACTGCACCACCCATTGCCCCCAGGGCCTGAATATCCCCTGGCTGATCGAGCTGTATAACGAGCATATCTATTCCGGCGGCGGCTTTATCGCTCCCATGGCCCTCAGCGCCCTGGACGAAAGCCAGAAGCCCACCGCCTGCCTGGGCTGCCGCTCCTGTGAGCAGGTCTGCCCCCAGGGCATCAAGATCAGCGAAATGATGGCGGACTTCGCCGAAAGGCTGAAATGAGCGCGTTGGAAGAAAATAAGCTGGGCACGGAGCGGGTCAGCAGGCTGGTGGGCGTTCACGGCATCGACAACGGACTGATCCCCATTGTCGCATACAACTACGGCGTGTCGAATAAAAGCGGCGATGAAAGCGCGGCAAAGCGCGTTTCGGACGCGGTAAAGTGGGCGCTGATCTTCAGCGTGCTGTTCTATCTGGTGTTCTTTGGGGTGCTGGAGCTTGCGCCGGGGGCAGTCCTGGGCATCTTTGACGCATCCGACCATATGCTGCGGATCGGTACCCCGGCGCTGCGCGTTATGGCCCTGGCCTGGCTGGCAAGCATCCCGGCGCTGGTGATGTCGGCGGGCTTGCAGGGGCTGTCCATGGGAATGAGCAGCATGGTCGTAACAATGGCAAGGCAGGCGTTGCTGCCGCTGATCTTTGCCTTTGCGCTCAGTCGGACGGGTGAGCTGGACCATCTGTGGTTCAGCTTCGTCCTGGCGGAACTGGCAGGCCTTCCGCTGGCGGTATTCTTCTGGAAAAGGGGATACCGAAAAGGACTGCGGGAGCCGCTGGCGTAAGATTCGATTTGGGGCAGGGCGCAGGCTCTGCCCTGATTTTATGGGAGATACCCGGACTTTCCGTGATTTTACACAAAGGGGGCTATTGACTTTTTGACAGTTTGCGGCTAGTATTATGGCAGAAAGGATGATTGCAGCATGCGCGAATACCAGCTTGGCGCCATCGAAAGTCAGTTCGCGGACCTCGTTTGGGAAAATGAGCCGATCACGGCGGCGGACCTGGCCAGAAGATGCGAGGATGTTTTTCACTGGAAGAAGACCACGGCCTATACCGTGCTTAAGCGCCTGAGCAACAAGGGGCTGTTTGAGACCAACGGAGGCGTCGTCACCTCCCGGATCACCCGGCAGGATTTCTATTCCAACCAGAGCCGGGAATATGTGGATTCCCATTTCGGCGGGGACTTTCCTTCGTTCCTTGCCGCCTTTACCGCCAAGAAGCGGCTGACCGCCAAGGAGGTCGCCGCGCTGCGGAAAATTGTTGCGGAATATCCCGCGGAGGGAGAAGAGGAAGCATGAATGCCCTGTTTTCCCGAATGCTGACCATGTGTCTGGCCGCCGGATGGATGGTACCCGCCCTGTGCTTGCTGCGGCTGGTCTTCTCCCGGTGCCCCAGGCGGTACGTTGTGCTGCTGTGGGGCATGGTGGCCCTGCGGCTGCTCTGCCCGGTGACGGTGAAGAGCCGCCTCAGCCTGGTGCCCCGAGGGTTGCCTTCCGTCCCTGCCGCGCTTCCGCTGTGCGCGGCCTGGCTGACGGGGGTGGCCATTATGCCGCTCTGGGGCGGCATTCGTCTGTAACGTCTGCGCAGGAAACTGGCGGAGGCGGTATGGTGGAAGGAAAACGTGTGGCGGTGCGACCATTTGCCTGCACCCTTTGTGATGGGCTTCGTCCATCCCAGGATTTACCTGCCCTCCGACTTGCAGCCGGAGGATGCCGCGCTGGTGCTGGCCCACGAGCGCGCCCATATCCGGCGGGGCGATACCGTCTGGAAGGCGCTGGCCTATGTGCTGCTGAGCGTGTATTGGTATCATCCGCTGCTGTGGCTGGCCTATTGGCTGTTCTGCCAGGACGTGGAGCTGGCCTGCGACGAGAAGGTAGTGTCGGAGTTGACCCCGGCGGAGCGCCGCCGGTATGCCGGACTGATGATCACCTGCGCTGCGCCCAATGCGCCGGTGCCCGGCTTCGGCAGCCATGGGCTGAAAACCAGAATTCACACCGTTCTGGGCTATCGCAAGCCGCCCAGATGGGCGACCCCGGTGTTCCTGGCGGCGCTGGTGGTGGCCTCGGTCTGCTTCCTGACGGATGCCCGGCCCGCCTATTCTCCGTCCGTCCACTCGGCGGCGGACCAGTTCTTCCAGGAGTTGACCGCCATCGCGGCAGTGATAGAATAAAAGCCGAAGCCACCGTGCGAAAAAAGTCGTGCGGTGGTTTCGTTCTTTTTACTTGACAAAAGCTTCTACATTTCGTAGAATTATGGTAGCTCTACGGGTGTAGAAGGATAAATTAAACACATTTTTAGAAAGGAAATGAAAGAATGAAGAATCACGCTTGCAAAAAATTTGTCTGCCTCCTTTGCGCCGTCCTGCTTATGGCAGCGGCAGTGGTGCCCGCTTACGCGGATGATGATTCCATCTCGGTCAGTTCCAACCCCGTCACCGACGGCAAAACCTGCGGCTCCTGCGGCCTAAACTCCATGGTCCCCACCGGGGCAACGAGATCAACTAATACGCAAGTGACTGTTTCAGCATGTGCGAGTACTGGTTATACGACATCACCGCATATTCACACCGTTATAACAACTTATGCGACTTATGTGTGCACCAATTGTGGCAGTTGGGGTGAGATGGTGACTGGCAGATCGTATGTATGCCCGATTGCTTGAAGGGGGAAACGATGAAAAGTCTCCGCCGGTTAGCAGTGGCAGCGGTGATATTTCTGCTTGCCTTGGGCTGCGGTTCCTGGGTGACGGCGGAGGAGCCAGAGGTCACGCTCTGGGTGGTCACGGAGAGAACTCAGGAAACAGGAATGAATAAAGTTGTCCAGGAGGCAATGGAGGAATTCTCTTGGAAGCATCCCAATGTGTCTTTCAACCTGGAGATTCTTCCTGTTGGTGATCAGGACCGTGCCCGCCGGATGGAGGAAATCTGGGAGTTGATAGAGCATGGTGGTGGGCCGGATGTTTTGCTTTTGCCTACGAAAGCCATTGCAAGCCAGGGCACGAGGAGCAAGGGAATCCAGCCGTTAGTCACAAGCGTTCCCTATGCCATGCGCCAGGGGAGATTCCTGGATATTTCCCAGTATTACGACAAAGACGAAGGGCTGGATAAGGATGGCCTTCAGCAGGCTGTGGTGGATGCAGGCTGCGTGGGAGATAGCCGCTTCTTGCTGCCGCTCTGTTTTAATTTAAATGCCTATTACTTCCTGAGTGATGGCGCTGAATCAGATTTGCGCTCGGATATGACAGTTTTGGAAGTAATGGATTACGTTCTTCGTTCTGATGATTCTTTCCTTGCGAAGGTGTTAACGACCAATTCAGCGGCAATGTACCGCCCGGAGATGGTCTTTTCCAGTTTGATTGACTACGATACCGGCAGGGTAACGCTTTCACTTGGAGAGGCGGAGGAATTCTTTGACCGCTTCCAAAGGCTGCGTGAAATGACGGATGAGAGGGAAACGGAGGACTATCTGCCGGGCAGCTCCACAATCTGGGGATATGTTAAGTCACCTGCGTCAAAACGTACGGTGTATCCCTGTTATTTGGAGGGATTGTCCCACGTGATGGCGCTCCAGGGTATTTCCAGACTGGAGAACAAGGAGCTTACCGCTATTCCTTTGCGGGCAGTCAATGGAACTGTAACGGCACTGATAGAGTATTATGGTGCGATTGGAGCAAACAGCAAGTCTTCAAGGACGGCTTATGAGTTTCTGCGTATGTTTTTGCTCCCGGAGTACCAGTGGCAGATAGGGGAAACTGATAATCTGCTTTTGGACGGTTGGCCTGTTCGTGTCAAGGGCTCGGTGGGGGCAATGTGGGAGCAGATATGTAATAATATCGATTCTCAGAAAATCCGCCGCCAGTTGGAGGCCATGGACGCGTCCGATACTTGGATAACAGGAATCACCGACCAGATCACCCGTGCTGAGTTCCGCATTGAAATTCATCTTTCAAACTCGTTGGAACAGATGAGCACATCGAAATGAAAGATCACCCGGAAATGTCGGCTTTCGGCATTTTCCGGGTGATTTTATGTAAGCTCCGCGGTCAGGCGTTGGGTCAGCAGGCAGCAGGCGCGGAAGGCGTAGTCTGTGTCGGTCTCTACGCAGCCGGGGAGCCGGGCGTAGGCGGTGTGCATCCAGCGGATCAGCGCGGCGGGGGAGCCGCGGTAGCGGCAGGAGGGCACCGGGCGGCGGCGCACCTGGGCCAGAAAGTAGTTTTGCAGTCCGGCCTCATAGGCCCGGTGTTCCTTCAGATTCTTTACAAAACGCTCGTCGTGGGCATAGGTAAAGGCGTCCATGGTATAGTGGACCAGCTTGCCCAGGCAGTAGTAATCCCAGGAGGTATAGTGCTGCTTCCCGTCCAGCCGCATGGCCAGCCGCATCATGAACCGATTGGAATTGCTGTAATTGTGCCCCCGCATCCACTGGCTGCGCAGGGAGCCCTTCAGATAGGTCGCCGGGTTTTTATCCGGCTGGGTGCATCCCAGCAGAAATACCTTTGCCTGCCCTGGGGTGGTCACCGGCAGATATTCCCGCAGCAGGATCCGCCCCATGGCCGCATGGCTCTTATTTCTCATTTCCCACACCTCCCAGGCCACGTCATTTTATTTCCGGCTGCAATTATACCACGCTCATTGGGGAAATTGTGAATATTCCACGAATATTTCCCTGGAAAAAACCACCCCGCGGCGTTTGGCCGCGGGGTAAATCAAATATGGCTTACGAAATGCTCAGGCTCACGGAGGCGGCGGCGGTGCCGTTGAAGTAGATATCCAGCGTGTAGTTGCCCGGCGCACTGGGGGTGGTGGGGACATTCAGCCCGGCGTAGGGGGAATTAGCGAACATGTCGCGCCACACCAGCGTTTCCTCACCCACCAGCTCCGGCGCGACCTGGCCCTGGCTGTCCCGGTAGACGTACAGGACGTTGATCTCCTCATCGTCCAGGTACACGCCGTAGCTGTTTTGCAGCAGGACGGAAATGGACTGCCCGGCGGTGAAGCTCTGGGTGAAGCGGTCGCTGGAGACAGACCCGGCGGCCCAGCCGGCTTCCGCAGGCGTCTCCAGCAGCTTGACCGACAGGCTGCTTCTGGAAATGCCGTGGCCGCTGTAATCGGGAGCGTCGGGGCAGGTATAGACCTGGGTGCCGCCGAAGACGGAGACGCCGTCGGAGGTCTGGATGGTGAAGTGGTAGACCGCGCCGGGGATCCGGGGCGCCACGGTGGCGGTGGCGCCGTTGGCGGTGACGGCGCTGGGCAGGTCGCTGTCGTCCAGCGTGTAGATGACCTGCCAGTTGCCCTCCGGGGGATTGCCCCGGAACTGCCAGTTCAGCGTCAGCAGCTGCCGGTCGGTGTCGTCCACCTGGAAACTCGTCAGCGTGATGGGGTTGGCGGAGACGGAGATGCGGGTGAACTGGTCCATGCCCTTGGCATAAACATCCACATTGTAGGACTTGCTCTCGGACAGGCCGGTAAACACGGCCTTGGTCTCATAGAATTCCTGAGTCTCGTCGTAGCCCTCGCCGCTGCAATGGACGATCCACGCATCCGGGTCGATGGAGGCGGTGTTGCCCCATTCCACCGTCAGCGTCCCGTCCTGATAGGAGGTGACCGCCAGATCCCGCACGCCGATGATCTGCACCGGGGTGAACTGCACGGTGTTCTGCCCGCTGGCAGGGCTGTGGTTGATGCCGCTGAGAATTTCAATGCGGAAGGTATAGAGCTTCCCGATGGCCAGATTTTCCAGGGTGACATTGTGGCCGGTAAAGGTCTTTACCAGCTCCGGCTCGCCCTCGGCAGAGTAGTACACCTGCCACTGGTCCGGCTCCGCGCCCTCCACGATCATGGAGAGGGACACGCTTCCGTCCGTGTTGCCGGTGCCGGCATTCAGGGCGGCCAGCACCGTGTTGCCCTGGGTGGTGAATACCTGGGAGACGGGACTGGTCAGCTTGTGCAGGCCGGTGACCTGGACCTGGATGTTATAGAAGGTACCGGCGGTGATTTTGTCAAATTCCGCCTTGCCGTCCTGCACCGCCTGGGTGTAGGAGTTGCCGTAGGGGTCGGTGCACACCACGTTCAGCAGGCCCTCACGCACCTGGGAATCCACCCGGACCACCAGCTTGCCCTGATCCTCCTGGACGGTGATGCCGTTGACGGTTTGCAGGTATTCGCTGGTATAGTACATATAGCCCCACACACCGGCTGCCAGCAGCAGGCAGAGCAGGAAGATGGTAAACAGCACGCCCACGGCGGATTTCTTTTTCTTCGGCGGCTTGATGACCACCGGCTCCACATGGGGATGGGTCTTTCGCTCCATGGTCACGGGCTTTTCGGAGGAGCGGAGCAGCTTGCTCAGCGACGCGAGCTCCTTGTCCAGATCCTCGTCCCCAATGGCGGTGGGCCACAGGTCCTCGTCCTCATGCTCAGTCAGGGACGCGAATTCATTGTCAACCGCCGCGTCAGCATCGGCAGGGGAGAAGGCGTATTCCTCCTGCGTCCCGGACGATTCCCCGGCGGGAACGTCAGCGGGAGCGTCAACTGCCTCCGGCACATCCCAAACGGTTTCAGAGGCTTCAACGGTTTCGGTTTCCTCGACGGTTTCCTCCACCGTCTCGGTTTCCGCAATGGTTTCCCCGCCGGCATCCTCCTGAGCGGGGATCTCCGCCGGTTCCGTTACGGTGGCGTCCTCCGGCTTCGGAATGGCATCTTCGGCGGCGTCCTCCGCCTCCGGCGCTTCCGCGGCGGTCTCATCCACCGTTTCCTCCGCCGGTTCCGCCTGGGCAGCCTCATCCGCTTCCTCCGGCGCTTCCGCCCCGCCGTCCTGACTAACCGGGGCGGCGGCTTCACTGGCGCCCGGCGTCTCGGAGGCGATCGGCTCCATGATGGGCACGTTGTTGATGGTGTTGCGCTGCATATAGTCGATCAGCGCCTGGCGCATCTCGGCAGGGTCCTGCCAGCGCTTGGCCGGGTCCGGGTCGCAGGCCCGCAGCAAAATTCCGGCCATTTCCTCGTCGGCGGTGGCGGGGGCGCTCAGGGGCTTGTCCGGCTCCTGGGGCAGGGCCCCGTTGTTGAAGATCTGGTACAGGATCATGCCTACGCAGTAGGTATCCGCCGTCTCGTTCAGCACGGACAGATCGTCCATCAGCTCCGGGGCGGTGTAGCTGCTGCGGTATTTTTCCGGCATGGGGGTATATTTCAGAGAATCCAGGGGAATAAAGCCCAGATCACCGATCTTGTATTCCTTTTTGTTGGAAATGAAGATGTTGGAGGGCTTCAGGTCCACATACAGCATCCCCGCCCTGCGGCAGGCGGCCAGCGCCGTGCACAGGTCGATGCCCAGGTTCACCGCCTCCAGGTGGGATACGGCGTGCCGGTGCATATATCGCTCCAGGGTGAGCCGGAACCCGCTGAGCAGAAATACCTCGTAGCCGATCCTGCTTTTCTGCATTGGCTCCATCTGGCAGCCCTCGTAGGGGACGAACCCCTCCAGCCGGGACAGCTCCTGCAAAAGCGCGGTCTCCTTTACAATATCTTCGGCAAGGGAGCGATAGTATTCCGCCGCCTCTGCCGAATTCTTGTAAGCGCCGGTGATGAGCAGCGCGTCCAGCTGCGTCTGGGACGCGGGGATGGAGATCACCTTTACGATGTATTTCCGCTGGGAATCCGCCCGCACGGCCGGGTAGCAGCGGACCCCGAAGTGGTCGCCCACCGGGTTGCCGACGGCAAATCCATCCAGCAGCGGAGAGACACTCAGTTGTTCAGGCAATGTAATCGCCTCCTTTATCCCCTGTATCATAATCGAAAATTACAAAAATTGCAATATGTTTGTGCTTGTTTTCTTGAAACAAGTGTGCTATAATGTGTCGAAAGGATGGGTAGGTCTATCCATCAGGTCAGGAGGTATCTTTTATGAGCAAGATCGTATGCGATATCTGCGGCACCACCTATGATGATTCCACAGGTGCTTGCCCGGTTTGCGGCTGGAATCCCAGGACCACACTGGAAAGCACTTCCGCCGATGACGATATTCTGAACGATGATTTTTCCCTGGACGATGCCGATTCGTCCGCTACGCCCCCCCAGAAGGGCAGGGCCGTCTTTGATTACGACGCGGTGAATACCCACCGCCGCCGCCCGCCCCGTCCCGCACCCGCTCCGGCCCCCGCGCAGGAGGAAGAGGACGAGGAAGAGGAATCCGGCTCCAATAAATTCCTGGTGTTTATCCTGGTGGTGCTGATCCTGGCCCTGCTGGCGGTCAGCGGCTACATTGCCTATACCAAGCTCTGGAAGCCCAAGAACATCGGCGACGACAGCAACCGTCCCCAGGAGACCGTGGCCACCCTGCCGCAGGACGGCGGCGAGACCGTCTTCGGCGATGAGACCGTTGCCACCGAGGATCCCACCGAGGTCACCGAGCTGACCATCCCCTGCACCGATCTGTCCCTGGTCGCGACCATGGACACGCTGACCTTTGCCGGGCAGTATTGGCGTCTGATGGTCAAGTACACCCCCGAGGATACCACCGATAAGGTGGCCTTCACCTCCGGTGACGAGAGTGTGGTCACCGTGGACGAGTATGGCCGGGTTACCGCTGTGGGCGAGGGCGAGACGGTGATTGTGATCACCTGCGGCGAAAAGCGGCTGGAGACCCCCGCTGTGGTCAAGTTCGCCGCCGAGGAGACCGAGGCCCCCACCGGCGCCACCGATGCTCCCGCCTCCGGCACCTCCGGCACGGGCACCGGCACCGGCACCGTGGCGACGCCCAGCTCCGGCTCCGTGCTCAAGCTGAAGCGGACGGATATCACCATCAGCCGCCGGGGCGTGTATGTCACCCTGGAGCTGGAGAACGGCATTACCGCCGAAAGTGTCAAGTGGTCTACCAGCGATTCCAGCATTGCCACCGTGTACAATGGCAACGTCACTGCCATCGGCAAGGGCACATGCGTGATTCGCGCGGAGTATGACGGCCAGGTGGCCGAGTGCGTGGTTCGCTGCAAGTTCTGATCATAATTCAAAAGAGCAGCGGCAGTTCCCATGCGAACTGCCGCTGTTTTTTACGGTCACTCCCCGTGGGTGAATACCCGGTCGCGGAACAGGAAGGAAATGCACCAAAGGCCCGCAAGTCCCACCACGGTATAGATGATCCTGCTGAGCAGCGACGAAGAGCCGCCGAACAGCCAGGCCACCAGGTCGAATTGGAACAGCCCCACCAGGCCCCAGTTGGCGCAGCCGATGATGGACAAGATCAGTGTCAGTGTATCCATGTGTTAACCTCCATATTTTCTTTGTGGACTGTGGATAGCATACCCCTTTTTGAAAATAATACACCCGCCGCCGCTTTGACAAAATTTGCGAAATCAAAGGAGACAGATTATGACAACCTTATACGAAGGCGCGTTCGCCAAGCTGAACCTGACCCTGGATGTGCTGGACAAGCGGCCGGACGGCTACCATGATATCAAGAGCATTATGCAGGCCATTTCCATCCGGGACGATGTGGAGATCGATATCGGCACCGGCCGCCCCTGGAGCCTGGAATGCACCGCCGAGGGCATTCCCACGGACGAGACCAATCTGGCCTGGAAGGCGGCGGAGGCTTACTGCCAGGCTCTGCACAAGGACCCCGGCGGCATTGCCATCCGCATTCACAAGCGTATCCCCTCCGGCGCGGGCCTGGGTGGCGGCAGCGCGGACGCGGCGGCGGTGCTGCGGGCGCTGAACCGGCACTATGGCGACCCGCTTTCCATCCTGGCCCTGGCGGAGCTGGGGGCGCAGGTGGGCAGCGACGTGCCCTTCTGCGTGCTGTGCGGCACGGCCATGGCCGAGGGCAGGGGAGAGCGGCTGCGCAAGCTGCCGGACATGCCGGACTGCGTGTTTGTGGTCTGCAAGCCGGATTTCTCCGTGTCCACCCCGGAGCTTTATCATAAAATCGATTCCGTGGCCATTCCCAAGCGCCCGGACCATATGGCCATGGAAAGCGCCCTGCTGGCCGGTGACATCAGCAAGATCGCCGACCTGATCTATAACGTCTTTGACCCGGTGGTCACGGCAGAGCACCTGGAAATGAACTACATCAAATCCATCTGCAACAGCTACGGCGCGTTGGGCATGCAGATGACCGGCTCCGGCTCCGCCATCTATGCCATCATGCCCAGCTTTGAGTATGCCGCCGTGGTGTGCAACATGCTCAAGGACAATTATCCCAATGTCTTTATCGCAAAGCCCATTTGATATGAAAAAATCCGCCCATCCGGGCGGATTTTTTGCGGAAGCATGGGAAATGCATCTGTCAATGAAGCGCGATTTATGATATACTTAACCCCATAAGGAAAGGAGGCGGCATGATGCTGCATCTTTTGATCGGAACGGACTGGACGGCCAACCGTCATGAGGTATTGACGCGGCTGGCCGGGGACGTGGCCCGGCGGCGGCCGAACCGCATTCTCATGGTGCCGGAGCTGATCAGCCACGAGACGGAGCGGGCCCTCTGCGCGGCGGCGGGGGATACGGCCAGCCGCTATGCGGAGGTGCTGTCCTTTACCCGCCTGGCCCGCCGGGCGGCGGAGCAGGCGGGCAGCGGCGCAATGGAATGCCTGGATAACGGCGGCCGGGTGGTGGCCATGGCGGCGGCGGCGCGGCAGCTGGCCAGCAGGCTGAAGGCCTATGCCGCCGTGGAGACCAAGCCGGAATTCCTGACGGAGCTGATCGACGCGGTGGATGAATTCAAGCGCTGCTGCATCAGCGCCGAGGACCTGAAAAAAGCCGCCGCCCAGACCGAGGGCAGCCTTGCCCAGAAGCTGGAGGAGCTTTCCCTGCTGATGGAGGGCTACGACGGCCTGTGCAGCCGGGGCAAGCGGGACCCCCGGGATCAGATGACCTGGCTGCTGGAGCAGCTGGAGGACGGTGACTACGCCCGGCAGCATGTATTTTACATCGACGGCTTCCCGGATTTTACCCGGCAGCACATGGCGATTTTGGAGCACCTGATCCAGTTCAGCCCCAGCGTCACCGTCAGCCTGAACTGCGACGGCATCGGCTCCCACCAGCTGGCCTTTGAAAAAGCGGGGCAGACGGCCTCGGAGCTTCACCGGGCCGCCCAGCGGCTCCATGTGCCGGTACAGGTGGAGCCGATCCCGCCCCGGCAGGATAAAATGGAGATCATGCGCCAGCGGCTGTTTCAGGGGCCGATCCCCGGAGGCGCGGCGAGGGAGTACCTGCATGTTTACCGGGCGGATACCTCCTGGGCCGAGGTGATGGGGGCGGCACACCGGGTCCGCGCCCTGGTGCGCGGCGGCTGCCGTTACCGGGATATCACCCTGGTGTGCACCGACATGGCCCAGTACCAGCCTCTGGTGAATCTGGTGTTTTCCAGAATGCACATCCCCATCTACCAGTCCGGCACCGAGGATATCCTGCAAAAGAGCATGATCGCCACGGTGCTTACCGCCCTGGACGCGGCCCTGGGAGACTATGACCAGCGCAGTGTGTTCCGCTACCTCCGCTCGGCCCTGTCCGGCGTGGATTCGGATACCTGCGACTTGATCGAGAACTACGCATTCCTCTGGGACATCCGGGGGAGCCGTTGGCTCCAGACCTGGGAGAACCACCCGGACGGCCTGGGGGCGGAATGGACGATTGACGCCCGGCAGCGCCTGGAGGCGCTGAATGCGCACCGGCAGCAGCTGACCGCACCCCTGGAGCGTTTGCGCCGGGGCTTCCGCGGGGCGGCCTGCCTGGGGCAGCAGGTACAGGCGCTGTACGATTTCCTGGAGGCCGTAGACATGGAGCAGCGCCTGGATCAGCTGGCCCGGGCGCTGGACGAGCAGGGCGACGGCCGGGATGCGCAGATATTGAACCAGCTGTGGGAGATCCTCCTGTCCGCCCTGGAGCAGATGTATGATGTGCTGGGCCAGACCCATTGGGAGCCGGAGCACTTTGTCCGTCTGCTGCGGCTGCTGTTGAGCCAGTACGATGTGGGCACCATCCCGCCGGTGCTGGACGTGGTGCAGCTGGGGCCCGTTTCCGCCATGCGCTGCCACAGCGCGGCACACCTGATCCTGCTGGGCGCCCAGGAGGGAAATCTGCCCGCCTATTCCGGCGCGGCGGGGGTGCTGACGGACCAGGAGCGGGTCACCCTGCGCCGGCTGGGCGTACCCCTCACCGGCGGGGCCATGGAGGGCGTCCAGGCAGAATTCGCGGAGATCTACGGCGTGTTCTGCGGGGCACGGCAGTCGGCGGCGGTGTATTCCTCCGGCAAGCAGCCCTCCTTTGTCTACCGCCGCCTGGCGGAGCTTTCCGGGGCGGAGGAATTTGTGACGGATGCCCTTGGCTTTGCCGATGCGGATGCGCTGGAGGCTGGGGCGTTCCTGGCCGCCTGGGAGCGGGAGGAAAGCGCCCGGGAGCTGGGCGTATTGCAGGATTATGAGCAGGTGCGCCGCCGGGCGGACTTCCAGTTGGGGGCCGTCAGCCCCGCCAATATCCGCAGGCTCTACGGCGATAGCCTGGCGCTGTCTGCCTCTCAGGTGGACAGGCAGGCGGAGTGCCGCCTGTCCTATTTCCTCAATTACGGCCTGCGGGCCAAGGAGCGCAGGGAGGCGGCGGTGGACCCGGCGGAGTTCGGCACTTATGTCCACGCCGTGCTGGAAAACACCGCCCGCGCCGTCCGGGAGCAGGGCGGCTTCCACCAAGTGAGCCTGGAGGAGACCCTGGAGCTTGCCCATGCATATTCCAGGGAGTACGCCGACCAGCGGTTCGGCCAGCTCCAGTCCCAGCGCATGGAATACCTGTTCCGCCGCAACTTAGCGGAGCTGGACATGGTGGTGCAGGAGCTTTGGCAGGAGCTGCGGGAGTCGGATTTCCAGCCGGAGGATTTTGAAGTCGCCTTTGGTTCCGGCGAAGAAGATTCCCTCCCCCCGATTTCCATCCCCAACGGAAAAATGAATGCCATCCTCCGGGGCTTTGTGGACCGGGTGGACGTGTGGCAAAGCCCCGGCAGCCGCTATTACCGGGTGGTGGACTACAAGACCGGCAAAAAGGATTTTGATTACTGCGACGTGTTCAACGGCGTGGGGCTGCAAATGCTGCTGTACCTGTTCGCCTTGGAAGAAAGCGGCGGGAAGCTCCTGGGGGAGCGCCCCATCCCCGCCGGGGTGCAGTATTTCCCCGCCCGGGTCCCCTACATTCTTACTGAGGGCCTGCCGTCCGAGCAGGAGATCGCCGACAAGCGGCAGAAGGAATGGAAGCGGCAGGGCCTGCTGCTGAGTGACCGTGCCGTGCTGGATGCCATGGAGCCGGGGGAGCAGAAAAAGCGCCTGCCCGTCAAAGAAAAGGACGGCGAGCTTACTGGCGATCTGGCCGACCGGGAGCAGCTGCGCCTGCTGGAAAAATTTGTGTTTCGCGTCCTGGGCGGCCTGGTGGAGCAGATCGCCTCCGGCAATGTGGAGCCGAATCCCTATACCCGCGGTAGCAGCCACGACGCCTGCCGGTTCTGCCCCTATGGCGCGGTGTGCCACAGCGAGAGCGTGGCGGGCCGGCGGAATTATAAAACCATGACCGCCCAGCAGTTCTGGCAGCGGGTGGGGGAGGAGATGGAAAAGCATGGCTGAGCAGCTGACACAGCAGCAGAGCATGGCGGTGCACGACCGGGGCGGCAAGCTTCTGGTCAGCGCCGCCGCGGGGTCCGGCAAGACCCGCGTTCTGGTGGAGCGCCTGCTGGACTATCTGACTGACCCGGCGGACCCTGCTGATCTGGATGAGTTTCTGATCATCACCTATACCAAGGCCGCCGCCATGGAGCTGCGGGGCAAGATCGCCGGCCGGCTCACGGAGCGCATCGCCCGGGAGCCGGAGAACAAGCACCTCCAGCAGCAGCTCCAGCGCCTGTTCCTCACCCAGATCTCCACGGTCCATGGCTTCTGCTCCGCTGTTTTGAAGGAGTATGCCTACCGGGTGGACCTGTCCCCGGATTTCCGGGTGGCGGACGAGACGGAATGCGCCGATCTGCGCACGGCGGTGCTGAAGGATCTGATGGACCGGGCCTATGTGGACGGGGAAGAGACGGCGAACTTCCGGGACTTTGTGGATTCCCAGGGTGTCGGGCGCAGCGACAGCGCCATCCCCGCCATCGTTGAAAAGGTGTATGACGCTGCCCGCTGCCACCTGGATCCCCAGCGCTGGCTGGACAGCTGCCTGAGCCATGTGGAGCTGGAGGGCGTGACGGATGCTGCTCAGTCCATCTGGGGTAAATATCTGATGGAGCAGCTGTTTTCCTGGCTGGATTTGCATATCGACGCCCTGCGCCTGTGCCAGACCCGGCTGGAGCAAGGCGGCGGGGCGGAAAAGCCCGCCGCCAATATCGCCCAACTGGTGAAGCAGCTGGAATTCCTCCGCGCCAGTGCCACCTGGGATGAAGTATATACCCGCAAGGATGTGTCCTTCGGCACCCTGCGCTTTTCGGGTAAGACCTATGACCCCGCTCTGGCCGACCAGGTGAAGGCCGTGCGGGAGGCCTGCAAGAAGGGCCTGGAGCAGCGCACCCGCTGGTTTGCCAATGATTCTGCCCAGGTTTTGGCGGATCTGCGGGCCTCAGCCGGGGCTGCCCGGGGCATCATCTGCCTGGTGCGGCAGTTTGAGGCGGATTTTTCCCGGCTCAAGCGGGCTCGCCGCATCCTGGATTTCAGCGACCTGGAGCACAGCACCCTGGATCTGCTCCTTGGGAAAAGCCGCACGGGGCTCACCGCCGCCGCACGGGAGCTGGGCGGGCGATACCGGGAGGTCATGGTGGACGAGTACCAGGATTCCAATGCCGTCCAGGATGCGATTTTTACCGCTCTGACCCAGCAGAAGCAAAACTGCTTCATGGTGGGCGACGTGAAGCAGTCCATTTACCGCTTCCGTTTGGCCGACCCTCAGATTTTCCTGGAAAAATACGGCTCCTATGCCCCGGCAGAGGCCGCCCGGCCCGGCCAGGGCCGGAAGATCCTGCTCAGCAGCAATTTCCGCTCCGGCGGTGAGGTGATCTCTGGCATCAATGATGTGTTTGCTGCCTGCATGAGCGTCCGGGTGGGCGGCCTGACCTATGGCCCGGAAGAAGCCCTGCGGGAGGGCGCGCCTCACACTCCCTTGGGCGAGGCAGCCACGGAGCTGTACGTCCTTGAGGTCACGGACGGGGATGCCTATGACAAGGAGGCCGCCTTCACGGCGGGGAAAATCCGGGAAATGCTGGCCTCCGGCGCCACTGTGCGCCAGGAGGATACCCTCCGCCCGGTGACGCCGGAGGACATCGTGATCCTGCTCCGCTCCCCCGGCACCATGGCCGATGCCTTCCGGGCGGCGCTGGAGGCCGAGGGCATCCGCTGCGCTCTGGACGGCGGCGCAAATCTGCTGGAAACCCCGGAGGTCAGTACCCTGATCGCCCTGCTGCAGGTCGTGGCCAATCCAAGACAGGATATTCCCCTGCTGGCGGTGCTGGCAAGCCCGGTATTCGGCTTTACGGCGGATGACCTGGCCGCCTTCCGGGCCGCCTGCAAGAAGGGCACCGTTTACGACGCCCTGTGCCGCAGCACCGGCGAAAAGGCGGCGTATTTCCTGGAGACCCTGGCCGTCCTGCGAAGAAAAGCCCGCCTGGAGCCTCTGACCCAGCTGCTGCAAGCCTGCCTCGGCCTGACCCGGCTGGACAGCATCTATGGAGCCATGCCCGGCGGCAAGGCGAGGAAAGAGAATCTTCAGCTCTTTTTCCAGCTGGCCGTGGATTATGAAAAAAGCAGCCTGCGTACGCTCAGCCAGTTCTTGGAGCATTTGCAGACCCTGGGCGGCAGTCAGGTGGCGGCTTCCGGCAGCAGTGCCGGGTGCGTGACCATCATGAGCATCCATAAGTCCAAGGGCCTGGAATTCCCGGTGGTATTCCTGTGCGGCCTGTCCCACCGCTTCAACCCCAGCGACCGGCAGGAGCAGGTGCTCTGCGACAAGGACCTGGGCCTGGGCCTGGCGGTGGCGGATAATGTTCACCGCCTGCGTTACAGCGCCATTTCCAAGCAGGCCATCGCCGCCTCCATCAAGGCCGAGAGCGTCAGCGAGGAAATGCGCATCCTCTACGTGGCCATGACCCGGGCCAAGGATCGCCTGGTGATGACCTGCACTCTGAAAAACCCCGAAAAGAAGCTGACCCAGCTGGCCAACCGCCTGATCCCCGGCGGTCAGACCCTGGTGAATATGGAAGCGGACTGCCACGCCGACTGGGTCCTGGCCGCCGCCATCCAGCGGGTGGAGGCGGGGGAGCTCCATGCCCTGGCGGGCCGCCCGGAGCGGCTGCTTACCGGCAGCTGCCCCTGGAAGATCCGCCTGATTGAGACCGCCCCCGTGGCCGCTCCCACCGATGCGCCGGTCCAGGAGCGGCAGCCCTTCCCGGAGGGAGCCGTGGACGCCCTGCGCGCCGGGCTGTCCTTCCGCTATGCCCACGAGGCGGCCACCCGCGCGCCCTCCAAGCAGACGGCCACCGGCCGCAAGGGGCGGGAGCTGGACGAGGAGGTGCAGGAGGATACTCAGCCCCGTCGGGAGGCACCCGCCTGGCGCAAGCCCAGCTTCCGTCAGCCCGCCGGGCTTCCTGCAGCCCGCGGCAGCGCCGTCCACAGCGCCATGCAGTTCATCTGTTACGACGCCTGTGCCGACGAGGCAGGTGTACGCCGGGAGCTCGCCCGGCTGACCCAGGCGGGCCTGCTGACCCCTGACCAGGCGGCTATGGTCAGCCCGGCCCAGCTGGCGGCCTTCTTTGCCACCCCCATCGGCCGTAAGCTGGCAGAGGGGGCCGAGCACATCCGGGAGTTCAAATTTTCCATTCTGGACGACGGCGGGAAGTACGGCCAGGGGCTGGAGGGGGAGCAGGTACTGCTGCAAGGCGTGGTGGACTGCGCCCTGCTGGAGCGGGACGGCATCACCGTCCTGGATTTCAAGACCGACCGGGTGACGGAGCAGACCCTTCCCCAGACCGCCGCCCGCTACCGGCTCCAGCTGGAAACCTATGCCGAAGCCCTCACCCGCATCTTCCAGCAGCCCATCAAGGGGAAATACCTCTATTTCTTCCATCTGAACCAATTCTACCGGCTCTAGCCAAGAAAAACCAAGGCGAATCCGTACGGCCCCCAATGGGGCATGGTGCGAATTCGCCTTGGCCTTTATCAAAGCATAACTGCCTGCGACAAACCCTTCAGCCCATCTTGCGGGCTGTCAGCGTTTTGTTCAGGGGATTTACCGGCACTGCTTTTCTTCCTGGTTCTGGGTCTTGTTCTGGTTCTGATTCTGGTTCTGGGACTGATTCTGGCTCTGGTTCTGATTCTTGTTGCTCATTTCTGTATCCTCCTAATATTGGTTGCGGCTTCCCGCGGTGATAGAATGCCCCGAATTTTAGGATTTATCCTTTGGCTTGAAAAGAATTCCGGCGAGTAATCCGAAAAAGATCGCTGCTGTGATGCCGCCTGCCGTGGCCTTCAGCCCGCCGGTGAGGATGCCCAGCGGCCCTTTTTCGTTGACGGCCTCCTTGACCCCCTTGGCAAGCGTTGCGCCAAAGCCCGTCAGGGGCACGGATGCCCCGGCCCCCGCGAAATCAATCAGCGGCTGATACAGCCCCACCGCACCCAGGATCACCCCGGCCACCACATAGCCCACCAGAATGCGGGCGGGGGTCAGGGTGGTCTTGTCAATAAGGATCTGACCGATGAGACAGAAAAGTCCGCCGATGACAAATGCCTTTAAATAATCCATTCAGTCCAAGCCTCCTTCGATGGCGACGGCGTGACAGACCCCCGGAATGGGCAGCCCCTGCTGGGTGGAGGTAGGGGAGAGCAGCGCGCCGGTGCCGCAGAACAGGATCTTTTTCAGCTTGCCCGTTTCCAGCTGTCCCAGCAGATGTCCGCACAGGGTGATGGCGCTGCACCCGCAGCCAGAGCCGCCGGAATGCACGTCCTGCTTTGTGTTGTCGAACACCATGGTGCCGCAATCCGTCAGGATCCCCCCCAGCTCCAGCCCGTCCCGGGCGGCCAGCTCCAGCAGCAGGTCCTTGCCCAGCTGGCCCAGGTCGCCGGTGACGATCAGGTCATAATCTTTGGGCGTTAAATTCATGTCCTCCAGGTGGGCCTTGATGGTGGAATAAGCGGCGGGGGCCATGGCCGCCCCCATATTTCCGGCGTCCTTCACTCCCAGGTCCCGCACGGTGCCCACCGTGGCGCAGGTCAGCCGGGGACCTTTCCCTGCGCCGCAGACCAGCGCGGAGCCGGAGCCGGTGACCGTCCACTGGGCTGTAGGCGTCCGCTGCCCGCCGTAGCCCAGGGGGAAGCGGTACTGCCGCTCCGAGGACGCAAAGTGGGACGAGGTCATGGCGGCCACCCGGTCGGCATAGCCGCCGTCCACTGTCAGCCCCGCCAGCAGCAGGCTCTCTGCCATGGTGGAGCAGGCACCGTACAGCCCCAGATGGGGAATGTTCATATTGCGCAGAGAGAAGGACGAGCCGATGCACTGGTTCAGCAGGTCCCCGGAGTAGACCAGGTCGATCTCCCACATGTGTACCCCCGCCTTCTCCGCCAGGGTTTTCAGGCAAAGCTCCTGCATTTTCTTTTCCGCCTGCTCCCAGGTTTTCTGCCCCAGCAGAGTGTCGGAAAAGGTTTTGTCAAAGCTGCCCGCCAGCGGCCCCTGCGCCTCCTTTTTCCCCGCGACGCTGGCCCAGGCGGCGATCACCGGCCTGCTGCTGAAGGAAAAGCTGCATTTGCCCCGCTTATTCTTTGCCATATGGCAACACTCCTTTTTGGCCCCATAAAATTACTTGCCATTATGCCCGCCCGGGCGCAAAAAAATACCCGACCGTCAAGGCCGGGTAAAAAATTCAGTTTTATACCACGCGGATGCCGCAGTAGAAGTGCTCGCTCCAATAGCCGCTGGTCAGGTCGGAATAGGAGACCGTGCTGCGGGAATTGGGGGAGTGGATGAATTGGCCGTTCCCCGCGTAGATACCCGCGTGGGTGATGCCGCTTCCGCCGGTACCGGCGAAGAGCACGATGTCGCCCACCTGGAGGGAGGCCTTGTCCACCTGGCACCCGGCGCTGTATTGGGAGGCCGGGGTCCGGCCCACTTCAATGCCGAAGGTGCCGTACACATAGTACACAAAGCCGGAGCAGTCAAAGCCGCTGGGGGAAGCGCCGCCGTAAACATAGGGAGTGCCCAAATAGCTTGCCGCCTTGGCGAGGATCTGCTCACCGGTGGTGCTGCCGGTGTAGGCGCTGCCCGCGGAGCCGGAGGAGACGGCTGGGCTGGCGGAGCTGCTGGGCAGCGCGCCGATGGCCTGGCCGTGCCGGAAATACTGCGGGCTGTTGGCGGACGCCTGGTTTTCATAGGGGATCTCCGTCAGCGTAAGAAAATCGCTGCGGATGTAGCAGGACTGATTGTTGTAAAGGACCTTGTACCAGCCCTGATTCAGGCCGATTATGTAGCATTTTTCGCCATAGGAGGCGGTTGCGATCCGATCGTACGAGGTGCCGGGGCCGGTGCGCAGGTTCACGCCCTGGCCGCTCACCGTGCCGTAGCCAAGCTCGGCATTTTCGGCGGTGGCCACGCTGAGGTAATCGGCGCTCATGTAGCCGTCGTGCAGATTATAGCTGACGTGATACCAGCCGTCCTGCACGCCCAGCACGATCACGCATTCGCCGGAATTGGCGGTGGCCAGCACCGGCGCGGCGGTGTCGGGACTCTGCCGCAGGTTCAGGCCGGAGGCATTGACAAAGCCGATGCCATAGACCAGAGCCTCATTGTCCGCGAATGCGGTGATGGAAAAACTTCCCATGAAAAGAATCAAAGCCGCTACGATCGCAGCGGCTCGCGTGGAAAACTTCATACGTTACCTCCGTCGCTGGGGATTGGGCCGGAGCAGGGGAAAACCGATGCCCGGACCAAAGCTATGTTTGTTGTCGCTTCCTTTTACTTTCCGGCCAGAGCGCGCTCCAGCCAGACGCTGCCCACATCCAGGGCAGTATAGAAGCCGTCCTTTTCGCTTTTCTTAACCACTCTGTCGCGGCTTCTGGCGGTGGGGTCGGTGAGCTGAAGCTGGACGGAAACCCGGGTGGCGATATCGGTGTCATTCACCTTTTTGGTTTCCAGCACCTGCATCATTACGATGTGGCTGTCTGCCATGGAGCCGTAATACACCAGATTGTCCTTTCGCATCAGCGGGCGACCCTTGTACATCAGAACCTTTTTTTCATCAGCCATGATAGGAACCTCCTGAAAATGTAGTCAAATTGTAACATATTGTAATCTGTATGTCAACCCTTAATTGTCCATAAACCGGCAAAAAGGAAAGAATTTACAATTATGATGCAAGAATTATGCCGAAAAGACGGAGAAGTATGAAGTTTTCAAGTTACATAACAAGTTACATAACAAGAGGCTTTTGCTGTGGCAAAAGCCTCTTGGCGGGGATGATTGGACTGCGGCTGTTACTCTTTGAAGAGGTATTCCCGCACCAGCGCCTGCATCAGCTCGTCCCGGTCGATCTTGCAGATCATGCTCCGGGCGCTGCCGTAGTTGGTGATGTAGGTGGGGTCCTCGGTGAGCAGATAGCCGACGATCTGATTGATGGGGTTGTAGCCTTTTTCGTTCAGGGCGTCGAACACACTTCGGAGTATATGATGCATGGTCTCCTTGTCATCGGGAACCTTAAAGGTCTGGGTTTCCATTCCCGTCATGGTCTCAGCCTCCTTTTGTTGATATTTTAGCCTATTATACCCTAAACCGGCAATTCTGTAAAGAGCTGCCTATGAATATTTTGTGAATTCCGTTCAGCGCAGGGTGGCGTTCAGCTTTTCCTTCAGGGCGGAGAGCACATTGCTCACGACTTTTTCGGAGTCGCTGTCGGTCAGGGTGCGGTCGTCGGCGCGCAGCTCCAGGGAGAAGGCCATGCTCTTCTTGCCCTCGGGCACGCCCACGCCCCGATAGATGTCGAACAGCTGGATCTTGCGCAGCAGCTTCCCGGCGGAAGCGGAGATCACGTCCTCCACCTGGGCCACGGTCAGCGCCTCGTCGCAGATCAGGGCCAGGTCGCGGCTGACGGCGGGATACTTGGGCAGCGGGGCAAAGGTCGGCTCCGGCAGGCGCAGGCCCAGCATCTTGGTGAAGCTCAGCTCGGCGCAGTAGACCTCGGAGTCAATGCCGTAGTTCCTGGCCACCAGGGGATGCACCTGCCCCATCACGCCGATCTCAACGCCGTCGATGGAGATGCTGGCGCAGCGGCCGGGGTGATAGCTGGGGTTATTCTTTTCGGCGGTGTAGCGGGCCTTCTTCATCCGCAGACCGGCAAATACCGCTTCCAGCTCGCCCTTGAGCTTGAAGAAGGTCTCCTTCTCACCGTAGGAGCCGAACACCAGCATCTTCGGCTCCTCGGGCAGGGGCTGGCCCTCCACGGGCAGGTAGATTTTGGCGATCTCATAGAGCTTTGCGGCCTTGTTGTGATAGGCGTTGTTCCGGCCCAGGATCTCCAGCATGGAGGGCAGAGCGATGGTGCGCATGATGGAGGTATCCTCACCCAGGGGGTTCTGAATGCGCATGGCACGGCGCAGGGGAGAATCCGCGGGAATGCGGATCTGGTCGAACACGGTGGGGGAGGTGAAGGAATAGGTGATGATCTCGCTGTATCCCATGGCGCGGCACAGCGTACCGGCCTTGACTTCCAGCTTCATCTCCTGGGAGTAGCCGCCGTGGGTGGCGGTGCGGAACTGGGTTACAGGGATCTCGTTATAGCCGTAGGAGCGGCCCACCTCCTCCGCAATGTCCACCATCCGCACCAGGTCGGGCCGGAAGGAGGGAACGATGATGGTGTCGTCCTCCACGGGGATTTCCAGCCGGTTCAGGTACATCACCATATCCTCTTTGGGAATGCTGGTGCCCAGCAGGTGATTGATCTTCTCCGGCTCCAGGGGCAGCTTCCGGGTCTCGGGAACGTAATGAATGATGTCGATGGTGCCGTCCAGCACGTCACCGCACTCCAGCAGCTCCACCAGCTCGCAGGCCCGCTGTACGGCGGGAATGGTCATCATGGGGTCGAGGCTTTTCTCGAATTTGCCGGAGGCTTCGGTGCGCATGCCCAGGGCCAGTGCGGTCTGGCGGATGGAGGTGCCGTTGAAGTTGGCGGATTCAAAGACCACCATAGTGGTGTCGTCCTTGATCTCGGAGTTCTCGCCGCCCATGATACCGGCCAGGCCGATGGGCTTATTTTCGTCGGCGATCACCAGCATCCCGGCCTTCAGGTTCCGCACGGTGCCGTCCAGGGTGGTCAGGGCCTCGCCGTCCTTTGCCTCCCGGACGACGATCTTGCCGGAGGACACATAGCGATAGTCAAAGGCGTGCATGGGCTGGCCGTATTCCAGCATCACATAGTTGGTGATGTCCACAATGTTGTTGATGGGCCGCACGCCGTTGGCGCGGAGCCGCTGCCGCAGCCACTTGGGGGAGGGGCCGATCTTCACATTGGCCACCATCCGGGAGGAATAGCGGTTGCACAGCGCCGTGGCGGGCACCTCCACATCCAGGTGCTCGAAGATAGAACCGGCGTCGCTGCCCTTGACCACCGGCTCGTGGTGCTTCATGGGCTTGCCGAAGGCGGCGGCAGCCTCCCGGGCCAGACCGATGATGGAGTAGCAGTCCGGGCGGTTGTTGGTGATCTCGAAATCCACCACGGTATCATCGTTGCCGATGATGGGATTGATGTCGTCGCCGGGCTTTCCGGCGTCCGGCTCCAGGATCCAGATGCCGTCGGCGAACACGCCGGGCAGGTCGTTCTGGGTCAGGCCCAGCTCGGCGAAGGAGCACAGCATGCCGTTGGATACCTCGCCTCTGAGCTTGCCCTTGGTGATGTGCACGCCGCCGGGCAACCAGGAATTGTGCAGCGCGGCGGGCACCAGGTCGCCCTCGTGGACGTTCTGCGCACCGGTGACGATCTGCACCGGCTCTTCCTGGCCCACGTCCACCTGGCAGATGAACATGTGGTCAGAGTTGGGATGGCGCACCATGGAGAGCACCTTGCCCACCACCACGTTCTTGATATCCGCGTCCATCCGCTCCCAGGTTTCCACCTTCTGGCCGAAAACCGTCAGGGTCTCCACAAATTCCTTGTCGGAAACATTGCTCAAATCCACGAAATCTTCATTGATCCATTTTCTGTTCAGCTTCATTTGGAAACCCTCCTTAGAACTGGTTCAGGAACCGCACGTCGTTGTCGAAGATCAGGCGCAGGTCGTTGATCTTCAGCTGGCCCATGGCCATCCGCTCCAGGCCCATGCCGAAGGCAAAGCCGGTGTACTTCTCCGGGTCGATGCCGCAGTTTTCCAGCACCTTGGGATGCACCATGCCCGCACCCAGCACCTCGATCCAGCCTTCGCCATGGCAGGTGGAGCACACCTGGCCGTCCAGCTCGCCGGTTCCGTGGCACTTGTGGCAGGCCATGTCCATCTCACAGCTGGGCTCGGTGAAGGGAAAGTGGTGGGGACGGAACCGGGTGGCGGCGCTCTCGCCGTACACCTTTTGCAGAATGCCGATCAGCGCGCCCTTCAGGTCGCCCATGGTGATGTCCTCGGCCACTACCAGACCCTCGATCTGGTGGAACATGGGCGAGTGGGTGGCATCGGCCTCGTCCTTGCGGAATACCCGGCCGGGCGCCAACATGCAGATGGGGGGCTTGTGGGTCTCCATGTAGCGGATCTGCATGGGGCTGGTCTGGGTGCGCAGCAGCACGCTGTCGTCGTCGGTGAAGTAGAAGGTGTCGCTGCGGTCCCGGGAGGGGTGGCCCTCTTCAATGTTCAGCCGGGTGAAGTTGTAGTCCGCCAGCTCCACCTCGGGAGCCTCGTAAACCTCGTAGCCCATGCCCACAAAGGTGTCCTTGATCTGCTGGAGCACCTGGTTCATGGGGTGCTGATGGCCGATCTCGATCTCGTCGCCGGGGATGGTCACGTCCAGCGCCTCGGCGGCCAGCTTGGCCTCCATGGCGGCGGCGTGGACGGCAGCCTTGCGCTCCTCCAGCCGCGCCTCAATGGCGGCGCGGACGCTGTTGGCCAGCTGACCCATCACGGGCCGCTCCTCGGCGGAGAGCTTGCCCATCTGCTTGAGCACGGCGGTCAGCTCGCCCTTCTTGCCCAGCAGCCTGACCCGCTGCTCCTCCAGCTCCGCCGGGGTGGCGGCCTTGTCCAGGGCCTCGATGGCCCGCTGGCGAATGGATTCCAATTGTTGTTTCATTTCTTCTCCTCCTAAAAGGTTTGCATACTTTTCTTAGGGCGTATCTGAAAATCGGAAATATGACCAACAGCGAGAGATCTTCCGCCTGATGAAGCCATTTTTTCGCGGGAATACTTTGTGTATTGCAAGAAAAAATGGTGCACAGCAGGCGGAAAAGATCCGCTGTTTGGGCGTGTTGACGGTTTTCAGATAGGCCCTAATGGCAAAATGGGAACAAAAAAGCCTCCCGCCCCACAAAACCGGGACGAAAGGCAATCCTTCCGCGGTACCACCCGCAATTCGCCGCATCTGCGGCGCAGCTTTCAGGCGCATCCACGCCCATGATGGATAACGGCATCACCCGTCCGGCCCTACTGAATGCATTTCAGGCGGCAGCTCCTGGGAGAAAGCCCGGCATTGCACGCAAGCGGATCCCACCGTCCCGCTCTCTCTGATGCCGCAAACCAACACAAGGCAGCCCAATCGCAGCTTTTTCATATTGCTTCCCATCTTAACACATCCCGCCCAAAGATGCAACCCCCTTTTTTCCGACTTTAGAGAACGTAAGGGACCGCCTTGGTGCGTGCAATCGTCGTGACGGCCAAAAACTTCTTGTTTACAGATGTACGTGTGATGTGGTATGATATCACCCAAGGACAGGGGAAACTCCGAATCGATTGTCTGCGGCTGGACAGCGGGTCTTGCCGATTGAATCAGAGCTTCCCAAGAAAACAGAGGGAACGCGCAATGAATTTTATTGTTTTGGATATGGAGTGGAATCAGCCCTGGCCGGGGTCCCCTTCGTCGAAGAAGGTGCTGCCGGTGGCCATCCGGGGGGAGATCATCCAGATCGGAGCCGTGCGTCTGAGCCCCGCCGGGGCGGACATGGAGGAATTCCAGATCATGATCACGCCCAAGGCCTACCGGCACCTGAACCGCCGGGTGAGCAAGCTCACCGGCATTAAGGAAAACCGTCTGCGCGCCGAGGGCATCCCCTTTGTCCGGGCCATGGAGCAGTTCCGCGCCTGGTGCGGGGAGGAGCCGGTGTTCCTCACCTGGGGCTTTGACGACATCGGCATCCTGCGGGAGAATTTGCAGCTCTACGGCCAGGATACCGCCTGGGTCGAGCGGTGGTACAATGCCCAGATGATCTTCAACGCCCAGACCGACGGCTCCAATTCTCAGAAGGCGCTGAAAACCGCCCTGGAGACCTTCCAGATCGAGCCCAGCCGCCCGGCCCACGACGCCCTGGGGGACGCCTACCACACCGCGCTGATCTGCCAAAGGCTGGATATGCAGCGGGGAATCGCCGAATACGACCAGGCGGTGCGCAGCCATGAGAACGGCTTCCATGGCGCGGAGCTGCCCGGCTGCCTGGAGCGCAAGGTGTTCCGGGACTATGCGGATAAGCGGGAGGCCCTGGCCGCCATGGCTGGGAGCGAGAACCTGTGCCCGGTGTGCGGCCGCCAGATGCTTGGCTCCCGCTGGTTTGCCCAGCCGGGGCATCGGTATATGGACCTGGCCACCTGTGCGGAGCATGGGAAATTCCTGATTCGGGTGCGCCTCTCCGCCCAGCCGGACGGCACCGTGCGGGTCAGCCGCCTGACCTATGAGGCCACCTCCGAGGCGGCCGAGGTCTATGCCCGCCGGGCGCAGAAGGCCGAGCCGGAAAACGCGCCCCGCCCCCGTCGTCGCCGCCGCCGCGGCCCGAAGCCCGAGGCGAAGGAGCCAAAGCAGAATTAAAAAAACTATCTCACGACGCATCACCGGCTTCGGCCGGAGCAGAAAGGAAGGCTGATTATGAAACCCAAGTGGAACCGTTTGCTTGCTGCTGTGCTGTGCACCTGCATCCTGCTCGCCCCCGCCGGGGCGCGGGCAGTTGAAATTGACCCGGAAATTCAGGCCCAATTCGACCATCTGATCTCCGTCGGCGCGGGGGACATTCTGGACCAGTTCCTGGGTGGCCTGCCGGAGGACGTGCGCCGCGCCCTCATCGCGGCGGAGGAAGCAAAGTACGCCGCCCCCACCGTCGACACCGGCGCGGAGGCCGACCCCGCCTCCGGAAGCTGCGGCATCGGCCTGGGCTGGGAGCTGGACGGGAGCGGTACGCTCACCATTACCGGCACCGGCGAAATGTTTGATTTCCGCGAGACTCGCCCCGCCCCCTGGTACGACAGCCGGGACTCCATCACCGCCCTGGTGCTGGAGGAGGGCGTGACCACCATCGGCAACCGGGCCTTTGCCGACTGCGTGAACCTGAAAGAATTGACCCTGCCCCAGAAGCTTGGCACCATCGGCGACGAGGCGTTCCAGAACTGCACCGCCCTGGAGCAGGTGCAGCTGCCCGGAAGCCTGGAGGCCATCGGCTGGGGCGCGTTCTCCGGCTGCTCTGGGCTGACCTGGATCCAGATGCCCGGCACCATTCAGTATCTGGGCGGCTACGCCTTCGCGGACTGCGTGAAGCTGAATACCGCCGCCGTGCCGGAGGGGGTCACCGCCATTGAGATGGGCACCTTCCAGAACTGCGCGTCCCTGGTGGATGTGCAGATCCCCCAGAATGTGACCGCGATCGCCGGGCGGGCCTTTTCCGGCTGCACTCAGCTGCGCATGGTGACATTGCCGGAGGCCGTCACCGAGATTGGCGCGCAGGCGTTTGCGGGCTGCACGGGGCTGAAAACCGCTGATCTCTCCATCAATCTGGAGACCATCGGCGCGGAGGCTTTCGCGGACTGTACGAGCCTGTCCGCCTTCGCCATCCCCGGCAGTGTCCGCAGCATCGGCGAGGGCGCGCTGCGCAACTGCGCCGCTCTGGAAAACCTGGTGCTCCCGGAGGGGTTGACGGAGATCGGCAATTACCTCTTCCAGGGCTGCACCGCCCTGCGGGCCGTTATCATCCCCGGCACGGTGGAGCGCATCGGCCGCTATGCCTTCAGCTATTGCAAGAAGCTGGACAGCGTCAGCATCCCCGCCAGTGTGACCCAGATCGACGCGGAGGCCTTCTCCTACGCCGGAATGTGGAGCGTTACCTTCCTGGGCGACGCCCCCCAGATCGCCGAAAACGCCTTCCGGGGCGCGCAGACCCAGGCGTTTTACCCCGCCTCCGCCCAGGGCTGGAACCGCAAGACCGCCGTCTCCTACGGCGGCGAGCTGACCTGGGAAGCCGCATAAACACCGATCGGGCATACCGCATTTTGGGCGGTATGCCCGAAAATTATGGGGCTAGGAGAAAAACATCCTTACCGTCCAGGAGGCGGTGAGGAAGCCGATGAAGTCGGCAAACAGGGCGGCAGGCAGGGTATAGCGGGTCTTGTGGATCCCGGCCGCGCCGAAATAGACGCTGAGGGTATAAAAGGTGGTCTCCGTGGAGCCGAGCATCACCGCCGCCGTCCGCCCGATCTGGGAATCCACCCCATAGTGGGCCATCAGCTCGCCGCCTACGGCCAGTGCGGCGCTGCCGCTGATGGGGCGCACCAGCACCAGCATGGCGCACTCCGGCGGGATGCCGAAGCGGAAAAACACCGGCGACAGGAGCCGCCCCAGCAGTTCCGCCGCCCCGGAGGCCCGGAACATGCTCACAGCCGTCAGCAGCAGGACCAGAGAGGGGAGGATGGTCTTGATCAGCCCCAGCCCCTCCGCCGCGCCGGTAAGGAGCCAGTCGTAGTAATTCTTCCGCCGCCCCAGGGCAAAGACCGACAGCCCCACAAGCAGCAGCGGGATCAGATAGTCCGTCATCGCCTGAGCCTCCCCAGCGCCCAGGCGGCGGCAAGCCCCAGCCCGGCGGAGCAAAGGCTGGTGAGCCACACCGCAGGCAGAATATCAAAGGGAGCGGCGCACCCCAGACTGCTGCGCACCGCCGCCACATTGGCCGGGATCAGCTGAATGGAGGCGGTGTTCAGTACGATCAGGCGGCACAGCTCGTCCGATGCCTGCCCCGGGCTGCGGGCGGCCAGACGTCTGGCCGCCTCGATCCCCGGCGGCGTGGCCGCGTTGCCCAGTCCCAGAAAGTTGGCGCAGATATTGGTGCTCAAGGCCCCGGCAAGGGCACTGTCCTCCCGGGTGGAGGGGAACAGCCGGCGCATTACCGGGCGCAGCAGCCGGGAGAGCTTTTCGGTCAGCCCTGATCTTTCCATGGCCCGCCCGATCCCGGCCCAGAGGCACAGCGACCCGGCAATGGAAATTGCAAGGGTGACGCCGCTCTGCGCCCCCTGCATCACTGCCGCCGAGAGCGCCGATGCCCGGCCGTTGACCGCCGCGCAGATCACCGAGGCGCAAACCAGCGCCGCCCATACCCAGCTCATTACCATAAGAAATCCCCCCGCAAGAGACTATGCGGAGGGATTTTTGTTTATTCGGTCTCACCCAGGGCAGCGGCGTACACCGCGTTTTTGGGAAGCTCCAGCTCCTGCGCCGTCTGCTTGACGGCATCCTTTCGGCTCAGTCCCTGGGCCATCAGCTCCGCCACTCTGGCGGCGGCGTCCGTGCCGGTGGGCACTTCTTTTGCTTCCTCCGGCGCGCCGGCCAGCACCAGCACGAATTCCCCCTTGGGGGGTGTGGCGGTAAAATGCGCAATGGCCTCGCCCAGGGTGGTGCGCAGCACCTCCTCGTGGAGCTTGGTCAGCTCCCGGCAGAAGCTGATGGGCCGCTCTGCCCCAAACACCTGGGCCATATCCTCCAGGGTGTTCATCAGCTTGTGGGGAGCTTCATAGAAGATCATGGTGCGCTTTTCCTCCCGCAGGGAATCCAGATGCTCCCGGCGGCTCTTCTTGCTCATGGACAGAAAGCCCTCAAAGCAGAACCGCCCGGTGGCCTGGCCGGAGATGCTCAGCGCCGTGATGGCGGCGCAGGGGCCGGGGATGGCGCACACGGTGATGCCCGCCTGGGCGCACTGCTTCACCAGATCCTCCCCGGGGTCGGAGATGGCCGGGCTGCCCGCGTCGGATACCAGGGCGCAGGTCTCTCCGGCCAGGATGCGCTCCACGATCCGGCTGCCCTTGAAGGTCTTGTTGTGCTCATAGTAGCTGACAAGGCTTTTTTTGATCTCCAGATGGTTCAGCAGCTTCAGCGTCACCCGGGTGTCTTCGGCGGCGATGAAGTCCGCCGCCTCCAGCGTCTGCCGGGCGCGCAGGGAAATATCCCCCAGGTTGCCGATGGGGGTGGGGACGAGATAAAGGGTTCCAGCCATAGTCAATCCTCCGGGATGTGATAAATTCGGCGGTAGTCGTCGGTCACGCTGCCGTCGCCGCGGCGCAGGGAAATTTCCTCCAGGGTCAGCCCCGGCCGTGCGCCCTTGCGCAGCTGGAGCAACACCAGGGCCGCCGGGCCGCCCTCCCGGTGGCGCAGCAGCCGCAGCCGCTTGGCCTCCAGCCGGTTTTCAGCGCCCAGGGCAATGACCTCCGCCAGCCGCTCCGGCCGGTGCACCAGGAAAAAATCGCCGCCGTATTTCAGCGCCCCGGCGGCGCACTGCATCAACTGCGCCAGGGTGCAGGCATCCTCCCGCCGGGCCGAGGCCAGCCGGGCGGCATAGCCGCCGGAAAAATAGGGAGGATTGGAGATGCAGCAGTCAAATTGCCCCGGCCCAAAAAGCCCGGGAACTCGCCGCATATCCGCGCATATACTTTCCATACGGGCATCGAGCCGGCTGCGCCGGATGTTTTCCTCCGCGGCGGCATGGGCGGCCTCATCCAGCTCCACGCCGGTGACGTGGCATCGGTCATTCCGGGCGCACAGCAGCAGCCCCAGTGTGCCGCACCCGGAGCCCAGATCCAGAACGGTCTTAGCCCCCTGGACATTTGCGAAATCCGCCAGCGCCATGGAATCCGTGGTGAGGGGAAAGCAACTGGGGGGGATATCCAGCTGTATCCCGCCGGGAAGATGCTCCATGTCTGCCTCCGTGTTTGATACTGAATAACAAAATTAAAAATCGGCCTGCACTGCGTTCAACAGCAGGGCAGGCCGACCTGAATTCGGAAGAGTTAGGCTTCCTCAATCGCTTCGGCGGGGCACTGATCCGCGCAGGAGCCGCAGCTGACGCAGACATCGGGATCAATGACGTACTTGTCCTCGCCCTCGGAGATAGCTTCAACAGGGCACTGCTCGGCGCAGGAGCCGCACTTCACACATGCATCGGTAATGTTATAAGCCATGATATGTAACCTCCTTGTGGTTGTATTTTTGCGCCCGAAGGAGAACGCACCTTCATTCTAGCATGGATTTTGAAAAAAGCAATTCCTTTTTCAAAAATATTCGTATATTCCAGAACCCGCCTGGCGAAAATCTCCTGGAAAAGGAGGCGGGGAAATGCGCTACAATACCCAGACCAACGATTTGATTCGCGCTTCCGGCGAAAAGGCGCGGCTGCTGGGGCACAGCTATGTGGGCACCGTCCATATTCTCCTGGCCCTGCTGGAGCAGCCGGGCGAGGTGGGGCTGCTGCTGCGCAGCCTGGGCGCGGAGCCGGAGCTTGCGGGCACGATGGTGCAGCTGCAGTACGGCACGGGAACGCCGGATCTGCCCCTGCCCCAGGGCCTGACGAAAAAGGCGCGGGAGCTGCTGCGGATGGCTGCCCGGGAGGCGCGGGGCAATGCCAGCCGGGAGATCCTCCCGGTCCATGTCCTGATGGCGCTGTCCAGAACGGAGAACACCGAGGCGGGGAAGCTGCTTCAAATTTTCGGTATCGGCCCGAATGTGCTGTTTACCCATACGGTCGAATGGTTGCGGCGGGAGGCGGAGGCCCCCACCAGGGGAAAAAAGGAGGCGGTCACAACGAAACTTTTGGAGCAGTTCAGCGAGGACCTGATCACCAAGGCGTCGGCCATGGAGCCGGTCATTGGCCGGGACCGGGAGATCGATACGGTGATCGGCATTCTGTGCCGGAAGAATAAGAACAATCCCGCCCTGGTGGGGGAGCCGGGGGTAGGGAAGACTGCCATTGCCGAGGGGCTTGCCCAGCGGATGGCCGTGGGCAATGTTCCGCCCCAGCTCAAGGACAAGAGGCTGGTCAGCCTGAATATGGCATCCTTGGTGGCGGGTACCAAATACCGGGGCGAATTCGAGGAGCGTCTGCGCGATGTGCTGGCGGAGATCCACCGCACCGGGGATGTGATCCTCTTTGTGGATGAAATGCACACCATCATCGGCGCGGGGGCCGCGGAGGGGGCCATCGATGCCGCCAATATTTTAAAGCCTGCCCTGGGCCGGGGTGAGCTGCAGATGCTGGGGGCCACCACCCTGGAGGAATACCGCAAATACATTGAAAAGGACGCCGCTCTGGAGCGCCGCTTCCGCCCGGTGACGGTGGAGGAGCCGGGCAGCGAAACCACCCTGGCCATCCTGCGTGCCCTGAAGCCGGGGCTGGAGCGGCACCACCGCCTGCGCATCTCCGAGGAGGCGCTAAAGGAGGCGGTGCGCCTGTCCGTGCGGTATCTGCCGGACCTTTTTCTTCCCGACAAGGCCATCGATCTGCTGGATGAGGGTGCGTCCCGGGCCCGGATGGAGGAGCTTCGCCTGACCCGGGGCGGTGCGGCCCGCCGGGAGCTGGAGGAGGAGCTGCACGAGGCCGTGCGGGAGCGCCGCTTTGAGAAGGCGGCGGAGCTGCGGGACAAAATGCAGACCATGATGGCAAAGCCGGGGGAGAACCGCCGCACCCGTACGGTGACGGCCGCGGACATTGCCTGGGTGGTTTCCGCCCGCACGGGCATCCCTGTGGGACGGCTCACCGCCTCGGAGCGAGAGCGGCTGCTGCACCTGGAAACCTTGCTGCAAGCCCATGTGGTGGGCCAGCGTCAGGCGGTGGGTACCGTGGCAGAGGCGGTGCGCCGGGGCTTTGCCGGGCTGCGGGACGAGGAGCGGCCCATTGCCTGCCTGCTCTTTACCGGCCCCACCGGCGTGGGCAAGACGGAGTTGTGCCGTGCCCTGGCCGAGGAGGTCTACGGCAGCCGCAGCGCCATGATCCGTCTGGACATGACGGAATATATGGAGAAGCACTCCGTCTCCCGCTTGATCGGCGCGCCTCCGGGCTACGTGGGCTATGAGGAGGGCGGCAAGCTGACCGAGGCGGTGCGCCGCCGCCCGTACAGCCTGGTACTGCTGGACGAGGTGGAGAAGGCCCACCCGGAGGTGCTGGGCATCCTGCTGCAAATCATGGAGGAGGGAGTGCTCACCGATTCCACCGGCCGGAAGGTCAGCTTCCGCAACGCCATTGTGGTCATGACCTCCAACGTGGGCAGCCAGGTGCGGGGGGACGGCCTGGGCTTCTGCTCCGACGGAAAGGCCGGTCAGGTGGAAGAGGCGGTGCGTCAGGCCTTTACTCCGGAATTCCTGGGGCGGCTGGACGCCGCCGTTCGTTTTGATCCGCTGGACGCCTCCTCCATGGAGCAGATCGCCGGGAAATACCTGCGCCTGCTTCAGGAGCGGGCTGCGGCGGCGGGGATCCAGTTGAACCTTCCGGCGGAGCTTGCCGCCAGCCTCAGCCGCCGCTGCCGGGGAAAGGACGGGGCGCGCCAGCTGCGCCGCCTGGTGCAGACTGAGGTGGAGGGGGCGCTCTCCGGCTTCCTGCTGGGATGCAGCCGCCGCCCCAGCCGGATCCGCGGCTGCCTGGAGCAGGAAAAGCTGTCCTTTCAGGCATAGCAATTTAGAACAAATATTCGAAATATTCGGTTTTTATCGGCATTATGGCTAAAATATGAAAATTGCGCGCAAAAAAGATTGATTTTTTTGGATGGGGAGGTTATAATAGCGCAAGTGGAGTAAAAGGGATATAAAGTGGAGTAAAATGGAGAGGAGGGGGCACATGATCGGCAAGTACAGCGCCAGGCTGGACGAGAAGAACCGTCTGATCGTTCCGGCAAAGCTGCGCCAGGAGCTGGGCGACGTGTTTTACGTGACCTTTGGCGTCAACTGCGGTCACAGCTGCCTCACCGCCTACACCGCCGCCGAGTGGAAGACCCTCAGCGATAATTACAATGCGCTGAGCATTTCCCAGCGGGCGGGAGCCACCAGCCTGATCTTCATGAACGCTACCGAATGTACCCCCGATAAGCAGTTCCGCTTCAGCCTGACGCCCTTTTTGATGGAATACGCCGGGATCAGCCGCGAGGTGATGATCGTCGGCCGCGCCGGTCAGGCGGAGATCTGGGACGCGGAGGAATTCCGCCGCTTCGAGCAGGAGAACCTCACCCCCGAAAAGCTGCTGGCATCCCTGGAGGCGATCGGGCTATGAGTGAATTCCATCATGTCTCCGTCCTGCTGGACGAATGCATCCAGGGGCTGAACATCAGGCCCGACGGCATTTATGTGGACGGCACCCTGGGCGGCGCGGGCCACTCCAGTCATATTGCGTCAAAGATCACCACCGGCCGCCTGATCGGCATCGACCGGGACGAGGTGGCCCTTACCGCCGCCGCGGAGCGCCTGGCTCCCTACGGCGACCGGGTGACCCTGGTGCATTCCAATTTCTGCGACATCGCCTCCGTTCTGGCCCGGCTGGGCATCGGGGGCGTGGACGGCATCCTGCTGGACCTGGGCGTCTCATCCCCCCAGCTGGACGACGGGGCACGGGGCTTTTCCTATATGGCCGATGCCCCCCTGGACATGCGCATGGACCACAGCGAGGCCCTTACCGCCGCTGCCGTGGTGAATACCTGGTCCTATGAAGAGCTGAAACGGATCCTGTATGAATACGGCGAGGAGCGTTACGCCCCCCAGATCGCCTCGGCCATCTGCAAAAGACGGGAGCAGGCTCCCGTCAGGACCACCCTGGAGCTGGTGGATATTATCCGCTCCGCCATGCCGCCCGCGGCTCTGCGGGAAAAGCAGCACCCGGCCAAGCGGAGCTTCCAGGCGATCCGCATTGCGGTGAACGACGAGCTGGGCGCTGTGTCCCAGGTGATGCGCGACGCGATCCCCTGCCTGAACCCCGGCGGCCGCCTGGCGGTGATCACCTTTCATTCGCTGGAGGATCGGATCGTAAAGAACGCGATGGCAGAGGCGGCCAAGGGCTGCACCTGCCCCCCCAGCTTCCCGGTATGCGTCTGCGGGAAAAAGCCGAAGGTGCGGCTCATCACCCGCAAGCCCATCGTCTCCGGGGAGGAGGAGCTGGCGCGCAACCCCAGAGCCAGAAGCGCAAAGCTTCGTATCTGCGAAAAGTTATAAGAGGATAAAGCTATGGCACAAAAAGCGGAGATCCAATATGTGAGCCGATTCTATGTATTCGGCAGCGAAGTGCCAAACGCAGCGCCCAAAGAAAAAAAGAACGGTGTCAAGCTTCCGCAGCTGCATTTGGAGAGACCTCGCAAGGTTTATATCGATCCCATTGCGCTTTGCGGCGTGGTGGCAGCCGTGGTGATGCTGTGCCTGCTGGTGGCGGGAATGGTTCACCTGCGCGATACCCGGGCGGAGTACGACCGAATGAAGGCCCACCTGGTGGAGCTGAAGCTGGAGAACGCCCAGCTGAACCATACATATCACACCTCCTTCACCGTCGATGAGGTGCGCGACCTGGCGGAGTCCCAGGGGATGGTGCGCTCCGACGAGGCCGAGCGCTTTACCGCCTTCGTCATCGTGCCGGACAGGCCCAGAGAGAAGACGGCCTGGGAGAATTTCCTGTGGCGGCTTTCCTGGCTTTTCTCCCGGTCGGAGGATTACGACCTGGCACAGTGGAATACAGAGCCGGTTGCTCCATAGAATAGAATAGCAGCTGCAATGGGCGGCGAGGGTTTCCCTTGCTGCCCATTCCTGACTTAGGAACCTCTGAGCCCCGGCCCTCCGGCCTGCTTCAGGGCTTCCCCGATTCGGGAGGAACGGTCCGCCATGGGAAATGACGTACGGAAGGACTTCGGCCGCCTGCGGATGGACAGCGGTCAGCACCGGCGGGTGATGCTGACGGCGGCGCTTTTGGGCATTGCGGCCTTCGTCCCGCTGCTTTGCAGGCTCTATGTGCTGATGGTGCGGGACTATGACCTTTATTCCGGCCTGGCTCTGCGCAATCAGACCCGCTCCACCTCCGTCACCGCAGACCGGGGGACGATCTATGACCGCAATCTGAATGTGCTGGCGGTCTCCGAGAATCGGGAGAATGTGTATCTGGATCCCCATGAGCTGAAGCAGTCCAAGGCGGATATCCCCGCCATTGCGGACTTTCTGGCCGAGGTGCTGGACAAGGATGCCCCCTGGATCCAGACCCAGGCCGCCGACCTGAAGCGGCGGTACAAGCAGGTGGGCAGCTGCATCAGCGAGGAAAAGGCTCAGCTGATCCGCGCCTATATCCAGGCCCACGATGTCAGCGGCATTCACTTGGAGCCGACCTCCGTGCGGGTGTACCCCAATGGAAAGCTGGCAGCCCAGGTGATCGGCTTTACCAATGCCTCCAACGACGGCACCGAGGGCATCGAGGCCTCCTATAACCGCTATCTGGCGGGCTCTGCCGGAAAGGTGATCACCACCAAGGGCAACAACGAAATGGATATGCCCTTTTCCTATGAACGCTTCCTCGCCTCCCGTAAGGGGGCGGATGTAATATTGACTCTGGATGCCACTGTGCAGCAGGCGCTGGAAAAGCAGCTGGAGGCGGCCATTGCCCGCTATGACGTGCAAAACGGAGCCTTTGGCCTGGTGATGAACTGCAAAACCGGCGAGATCCTGGCAATGGCTACCCTGGGCAGCTACGACCCCAACCGCTATCTGGAGATCGCCGACGAGCGCACCCTGGCCAGCCTTCAGCGGATGCTTCAGGATGGTACGGATGCGGATTCATATGCCAAGGCCCTGGCGGACGCCCGCTGGAAGCAGTGGCGCAACCGGGTGCTGTCCGACGGCTACGAGCCTGGCTCCACCTTCAAGGTGCTGACCATGGCGGCGGCGCTGGACTGCGGGGCCATCAGCCTGAATACCCCCTTCTACTGCCGGGGCGCGGAGCGGATCCCGGGCCGCTCTCAGCTGCTGCACTGCTGGCGCTCCGCCGGGCATGGGGCGGAGCAGACCCCCCAGGCGCTGCAAAACTCCTGCAATATCGCCTTTGCCCATATCGCCCTGAAGCTGGGCGGGGAGCGGTTTTACGATTACATCACCCGCTTTGGCATCCTGGAAAAAACCGGCATCGACCTGGCCGGCGAGAGCAAGGGCGTTTTCTTTGACAAAAAGCTGATCACCAACACGGATAAATGGGGCACCGCCTCCCTGACCTCCGGCTCCTTCGGCCAGACCTTCAAGATCACTCCCTTGCAGCTGGTGCGGGCCATCTCCTCCGTGGTCAACGGGGGAAATCTGCTGGAGCCCTACATCGTCTCCGAGGTGGTGGATGAAAACGGCGTGACCCTGCTGCGCCAGGAGCCGACGGTGGTCAGGACCACCATCTCCCCGCAGACCTCCGATACCATGCGGGAGCTGATTCGCTCCGTGGTCACCGAGGGTACGGCAAAAAACGCGGCGGTGGCCGGCTTCTCCATTGGCGGAAAGACAGGGACCAGCGAGAAAATTGATGTTTTTGACGAAAACGGCCAGCGTGTCCAGGATAAAATCGTTTCATTTGTTGGGATTGCGCCCATGGATGATCCAGAGTATATTGTACTGGCGGCGCTGGATACCCCGTCCCGCTCCACGGGGATCTATATTTCCGGCGGCGTGATGGCCGCTCCCACGGTGGGAGCGATTCTAGCGGACATTCTGCCGTACCTGGGTGTCCCGCGGGAATCGCCGGGGGAGCCGTTCCCTGTGGAGGATCTGACGGGAAAGACCCAAAAGGAAGTCAAGAGCTTACTCAAAGAGAAGAATGTGACCGCCGTGTTTATCGGCGATGGCGAGACGGTTACCGGCCAGCTTCCGGCGGCGGGGCAGAGCATCCTGTCCGGCAGTGAGGTGCTGGTGTATCTGGGGGAACCCACCCCGGAGCGAATGGTGGAGGTGCCGGATTTCCGGGGCATGAACCGCCAGCAGGCCAGCGTGGCCGCCGGGAAGCTGGGGCTGTTTATCACCCCCATGGGCAGCGACGAAATTTCGCCCCAGGTCACGGTTTGCAGCCAGAGCCAGAGCGCGGGCACCTCCGTTCCCGCGGGCAGCAGCATCACGCTGCAATTCGCGGACGGCGCCGCAAGAGACTGAAATCCTTCCGCTCCGGCGGATCCAGGAGGATACATGATGAAATTAAAAGAATTACTGAAGGGCGTCTCCGTGCTGGAAATGACCGCCGACCCGGAGCTGGAAGTTACGGACCTGTGCTGTGATTCCCGCAAGGCGGTGCCGGGGGCGCTGTTTGTAGCCGTTTCCGGCTTTGCCTCCGACGGCAACCGCTTTATCCCCTCTGCTGCAGAAAAGGGCGCGGCGGCGGTGGTCACGGCCAAGCGGCCGGAGGGGACGATCCCCTATGTGCTGGTGCCCTCCGACCGGCTGGCACTGGCACTGATCTCCTGCAATTTCTATGGCCGCCCCGCCGAACAGATGACCATGATCGGCATCACCGGCACCAACGGCAAGACCTCCAGCACCCTGCTGCTCAAGCAGGTGCTGGAAAAATGCCTGGGCGCCAAAGTCGGCCTGATCGGCACCATGGAAAACCACATCGGCAGCGAGATTATCCCCACGGAGCGCACCACCCCGGAGAGCTTCGAGCTTCAGGCCCTGTTTGCCCGGATGCGGGACGCGGGCTGCACCCATGTGGTGATGGAGGTATCCAGCCACGCCATTTCCCTGGAGCGCATCGGCGGAATCCACTATGATGTGGCCGCCTTTACCAACCTGACGGAGGATCATCTGGATTTCCATAAGACCATGGATGCCTACTGCGACGCCAAGGCAGAGCTGTTCCGCCGGTGCAGCCGGGCAGTGATCAATGTGGACGATCCCTACGCCCCTCGGATGCTTTCCGCTGCCGCCTGCCCGGTGCTCACTACCTCCGCCCATACCCGGGCGGGGCTGTATGCCGAGCATGTGCAGCTGCATTCCGACAGCATCCGGTTCACAGCGGTCAGCGGGGAGGAAAGGGCGGAGGTCATGCTTCCGATCCCGGGCCGCTTCACGGTGTACAATGCCCTGACGGTGCTGGGCGTTGCCCGGAGCCTGGGCGTCCCGCTGCGGGAAGCCGCCGATGCCCTGCGGCAGGTCCGTGGCGTCAAGGGCCGGATCGAGGTGGTGCCCACCCCCGGCATGCCGTACAGCGTACTCATTGACTATGCCCATTCCCCGGACGGGCTGGAAAATGTTCTCAGGTCCGTGCGGGATTTCTGCAAGGGCAGGCTGATCTCCGTCTTTGGCTGCGGCGGGGACCGGGACCCCATGAAGCGCCCCATTATGGGCAGGATCGGCGTGGAATGCGCGGATTTCGCCATTATTACATCGGATAACCCCCGCACTGAGCAGCCCATGGCCATCATCCAGGACATCCTTGCCGGGATAAAGCCGGGGATGGGGGACTATACTGTGATAGAGGACCGGCGCAAGGCCATCAGATATGCTATGGACATTGCGAAAAAAGATGATATAATTGTACTGGTAGGAAAGGGACATGAGACCTACCAGGAGATCAACGGTGTCAAGCATCACCTGGACGAACGGGAAGAGGTCGCGGCCCACCTGAAAGAATTGGGGGAACACAATGGGTAAGATTACACTCCGTCAGGCAGCCGCCTGGTGCGGCGGCACGGTGGAAGAGAAATACGCGGACGTTACATTCCTCGGGGCCACCAACGATACCCGCACGCTCCAGCCGGGGCAGCTGTTCGTTGCCCTCCAGGGCGTGCGCGACGGCCACGAGTTCATTGACGACGCCATGGCCAAGGGCGCGGCGGCAGTGCTGTGCACCCGCATGGTGGGAGACTATCCGGCCATCTACGTATCCAATACCCGTCTGGCGCTGGGCGAGATCGCCCGGCGGGAAAGAATGCGCATCGGCATGCAGGTGGTGGGCATCACCGGCTCCGTGGGCAAAAGCACCACCAAGGAAATGGTAGCCCAGGTGCTGGAGACCACCTTCCGCACGGCCAAGACCCCCGCCAATCACAACAATGACATCGGCATGCCCATGGCTATCCTGGGGATGCCGGAGGATACCCAGGTGGCCGTGGTGGAGATGGGCATGAACCATTTCCGGGAGATGGCCTACCTGTCCCGCATTGCCCGGCCGGATCTGGCGGTGATCCTGAACATCGGCACCATGCACATGGAATTCCTCGGCTCCCAGGAGGGGATCCGCAAGGCAAAGATGGAGATCCTGGAGGGAATGGCCCCCGAGGGCAGGGTGCTGCTCAACGGAGACGACGCATTGCTTCGCAGCCTGGAGGAGCAGCCGACGCAGCCCATCCTCTATTATGGAACGGACAGCAGCCTGAATGTCTACGCTACGGATATCAAGCAGGGCAAGATGCTGCGCTTTACGGTACATGACGACGGCGGCGATTCCTTCCCCGTCCGGCTGCACGTGGATGGAGCGCACTATGTGTCCGATGCCCTGGCCGCCGCCACGGTGGGCCTGGCCATGGGCGTTACCCCGGCGAACATCCGCAACGGCCTGGATGCGTTCCGCAACATGGCAGGCCGCCAGGAGGTCCTGGAGGTCGGCGGCATCACCATCATCAAGGACTGCTACAACGCCGGCCCTGAGTCTATGGAGGCCGCGCTGAAGGTGCTGGGCACCAAGCCCGGCCGCCGGATCGCGGTGCTGGGGGACATGCTGGAGCTGGGGGCCTGCACCTCGGCGGAGCATTACCGGGTGGGCCGCCTGGCCGCGGAAAAAAGCGACCTGGTGTTCGCCTTCGGTCCCAATGCCGACCGGGTGGCGGCGGGCTGCCTCACCGGCGGCCTGGAGGGCTATCGCGCCCAGGCCTTTACGGACAAGGAAAAGATCATTGCCGCGGTGAAGCGTACGCTGAAGCCCGGCGATGTGGTCCTGGTAAAGGGCAGCCGGGGCATGCACATGGAGCAGATCGTAGACGCCATTGCGGCGGACGGAAAAGAGAAAGTGGGGAAATAACCGATGGATCCGATGCTTCGTATTCTGATCACTGCCGCAGTCTCCTGCGTTTTGGCGGGCATTATCATTCATTTTCTGCTGCCGGTGCTTCACGCGCTGAAGGCGGGGCAGTCCATCCGCAAGATCGGCCCCACCTGGCACAACAACAAGGCGGGCACTCCGCTGATGGGCGGGCTGATGTTCATCTTCTCCAGCCTGCTGTGCCTGCTGGGGAACCTGCCCTGGATGGAGGACTATACCCCGTTTTATGTGTTCGCCCTGGCGTTCTGCTTCGGCATCATCGGCTTTTTGGATGATTTCTGTAAGGTCAAGTTCAAGCGCGACCTGGGCCTGACCGCTATCCAGAAGGCAATGCTGCAAATGGCGGTGTCCGCGGTCTTTGTGTATGTGCTCTACCGCACCCACAGCCTGACCTGCGATCTGTATATCCCCTTTACGGATGTGATGATCTATCTGCCTCTGCCGGTGTATATCGTTTTTGCCATGTTCGTCATGGTGGGCTGCGACAACGCGGTGAACCTGACCGACGGCATCGACGGGCTGAGCAGCTCTGTCACCATTCCTGTGATGGTATTCTTCACGGCGGCCAGCGTGGCGCTGAAGCGTTATGATCTGGCGCTGATGCCCGCCGCCATGATCGGCGGATTGCTGGCCTACCTGAGCCTGAATTGGCATCCGGCCAAGCTCTTTATGGGCGACACCGGCTCGCTGTTCATGGGCGGTGTGGTGTGCGCCATGTCCTTTGCATTGGACATGCCGCTGGTGCTGATCCTGGTGGGCTTTGTGTATATCTGCGAGACGCTTTCCGTGATTTTGCAGGTGACCTATTTTAAGCTGACCCATGGCAAGCGCCTGTTTAAAATGTCCCCCATCCACCATCACTTTGAGATGTGCGGCTGGAAGGAGGAAAAAATCGTGCTCATCTTTGCGGCGGTGTCCGCACTGATGTGCATCCTGGCCTGGTTCAGCATTTCCGGGAAGATCGGCTGATCGATTTTTACGCCCGCGTTGGCGGGCGGCGGCGAAAGGGAGCAAGTATGGCAGCAGCAATGCATGCCAAAGAGGACCGTCGCCCCCTGGGGGCGATGCCAAGTGTGGACTATCCCTTTTTGATCCTGGTGCTGCTGGCGCTGATCGTGGGGCTTACGGTGCTCTACTCCGCCAGCTTTGCCCAGAGTGAATACGATACCGGGTATCAAAGCTCCACCCGGTATCTGCAAAAGCAGGCCATCTGCGCCGGGATTGGGCTGGCGGCCTTGGCGGCGTTCAGCCGCATTCCGGCAAACATGTGGCTCCGCTTTGCCTGGCCCATGTACCTGGGCAGCATTTTGCTGCTGCTGGGGGTGCTGGTGGTGGGCGAGTCGGTGAACGGCGCAAGGCGCTGGATCAACGTGGCCGGTATCCAGTTCCAGCCCTCGGAGCTTGCCAAATTTACAATGATCCTGATGTTCGGGCGGCTGACCCGGAAGTACGGCGACCGGGCGGAAAAATTCCGCTACGGCGTCCTGGGCTTTGGGGCGGCCATGCTGGGCATTCTGGTGCCGCTGGCGCTGGAAAAGCACCTGAGCGCCATCATGCTGATGGGCATGGTGGGCGTGGTGATGATGTTTGTGGCGGGCACCCGCGTCCGATGGCTCCTGGCCGGGGCCGGGGCGGCGGCTGTGTTTGTGGTGATCTACGTCAGCCTGATGGGCTACGCCGGTGACCGCATTACCGCCTGGCTCCACCCGGAGCGCGACCCCGGGGACACGGGCTATCAGATTTTGCAGTCCCTGTACGCCATCGGCTCCGGGGGCGTATTCGGACTTGGCTTCGGAAAAAGCAGGCAGAAATATCTTTATCTGCCCTTTCAATATAACGACTATATCTTTGCGGTCATCTGCGAGGAGCTGGGACTGGTGGGGGCTTCGGCCGTCATGCTGCTCCTGGCCGCGCTGATCCTGCGGGGCTATTGGGTGGCGCTGCATGCCCAGGACCGATTTTCTACGGTGCTGGCGGCGGGGCTGATCACCCTCATTGCCGTGCAGACGGTGCTGAACCTGGGCGTGGTGTCCAATCTGCTGCCGTCCACCGGCATTGCCCTGCCGTTCTTTTCCTACGGCGGGACAGCGCTGGCGGTGAACCTGGGGGAGATGGGCATTGTGCTCAGCATTTCCCGGCACTGCGGCGAGAGAAAAATTTTGGAGGCTTGAACCATGAATCTGATTTTCACCTGCGGCGGGACCGCCGGTCATATCAACCCGGCGCTGGCCGTGGCAAACATGATGCGGGAGCGCCACCCGGATTGCCGGATCCTGTTCATCGGCGCGACGGGCCATATGGAGGAGAAGCTGGTGCCCCAGGCGGGGTATGAGCTGAAGTGTCTCCCCGGCTCCGGCCTGAGCCGGAAGCTCAGCCCGGCTGGCATCAAGCAGAATTTCCGCGCGGTGAAGCGCGTGCTGGACGCGGTGCGGGAGTGCAAGCGGATCTTCCGGGAATTTCAGCCGGATGTGATCATCGGCACCGGCGGCTATGCCAGCTTCCCGGCGCTGTACGCAGGCTCTGCCATGAAGATCCCTGTGTGCGTCCATGAGAGCAACGCCGTTCCCGGCGTCACCACCAAGCTGGCGGCCCGGCTGGCCGACCGGGTGCTGGTCTGCTTTGAGGAGAGCAAAAAGCTCTATCCCAACCCCGCCAAGGTAGAGGTGGTGGGAATGCCCGTGCGCAAGGAATTCATCTACGGCGACCGGGAGAAGGCCCGGCGGGAGCTGGGTATCGGCGACGAGCCAGTGGTGCTCTCCGCCTTCGGCAGCCTGGGCGCAAAGGTGATGAACCAGACCATGGCGGAGCTGTTCCGCCTGGAAAAGGAGGAGAATTTCCCCTTCCGCCACATCCATGCCACCGGCAGCTTCGGCTGGGAATGGATGCCGGGGCTGGTGCGTGAAAAGGGCATCGACTTGGAGCGCGACAGCCGCGTTGAAATGAAGGAATACTTCTACAACATGCCCACCCTGATGGCGGCGGCGGACGTGATGATCAGCCGTGCCGGAGCTTCCACCTGCAATGAGATCGCGGCCGCCGGACTGCCCTGCATCCTGATCCCATCGCCCAACGTCACCAACAATCATCAGGAGAAGAACGCCCGGGTGCTGGAGGGCAGGCAGGGCGCGGTGGTGGTGCTGGAAAAGGACTGCACTGCCCCGGCGCTTTACGGCGAGATCAAGTCGCTCCTTGCAGACCCCGGCCGCCGGGCGGAGATGGGAAAGAACCTGCGCCAGATGGTGCGGCTTGACAGCGCCGAGCGGATCTGTGATATTGTCGAGCAGATAGCCAAGCGCGCTTAAGCACCCAAAAAAGCAACCCCATACCGTTTAGAATATCATCGAACTGGATCAGAAGCTTCCTGATTCGGAAAACGGATTCCCAAGATAACCGCTTTCCAGGAGGAAAAACATGGAAACAAAAGAAAAGAAACGGGAGAAGAGCGCCCCGTCAAAGAAGTGCCCCGCCGCGAAGAGCGCTGTCCCCGACCGCCGCGCCCCGGCCCGCACGGCCCGCCCGCAGCGGCCCCAGGCGGACCCCAACGCCTCTTACGAGGTATATGTGCCCGACGCGGAGAGCCAGCGCACCCGCCATGCCGCAGATGCCCGGGATACAGCGCCCGCCCGCGCGCCCCGCAAGGCGTCTGCCGCTCCCAGGAAGCGGCGGCCCGCCGCCGGGCAGGATGCCGACTACCAGCCCTACCGCCGGGCAAACCAGCGCAGCAAAGTGCAGAAAAAGCAGAATCTCCGGCAGCGGGTAGCCAGGTTCTTCTCCTATCAGAACCCGGTGGCCAAGCTCTTTTACAAAGAGGACCCCTCTGTATTCGGCGACGATGCCAGCGCTGTCCGCCGGGAAAAGCGGGCGGCAGAGGCGGAACGCAAGCGCAGGCGGGCCGAGCGGCTGAATACTCCAGCTGCCATTTACACCCAGCCCACGTCCTTTAACAGCCGCCGCCTGGCCATTCAGATGATCACCATTCTGGGCCTGGTGCTGGCACTGGTGCTGGGCATGTCGGTGTTCTTCAAGGTGGAGAACGTGGCAGTGGTGGGCGCGCAGTCATACAGCCCTGAAGCCATCCGGGATCAGGCCGGCATCAAGAAAGGGGAGAACCTGCTCACCCTGGGCAGGACCAAAGCCTCCGGCAAGATCATTGCCAACCTTCCCTATGTAAAAAGTGCCAGGATTGGAATAAAATTGCCGGATACGGTTATTATTGAGATAGAGGAGTCCCCTGTCCTTTACTCCATTCAGGACCAGGACGGCGTATGGTGGCTGATCAATTCCGACGGCAAGGTGGCCGAACAGACCAATGCCCAAACCGCCCGCGGCTATACAAAGGTCCTGGGCGTGACCATCTATCAGCCCCAGGCCGGTGAGGCCGCCGTGGCCACCGAAACAGCGCCCACCGAGACAGATCCCTCCGGCGAGTCCATCCCCGTGCTCATTACCGGGATGCAGCGCCTCAACGCGGCGCTGAAGATCCTTCAGGAGCTGGAGCTGAACGACATCGTGGGCGACGCGGCCAGCGTGGACGTGAGCCAGCTCCAGGACATCATCCTGTGGTACGGCACCCAGTACCAGGTGAACCTGGGCGATATCGATCGGATCGAAATGAAAATTCCCTACATGAAGAGCGCCATTGCGCAGATGAGCGACTACCAGACCGGCATTCTGGACATCAGCTTCACCACCTGGACCAACGAAATTGGCTATACACCCTTCGGATGACGGGAATATTTTGCCGAAAAAATGAGATTTTCTATTGACCAATCCGCATTTTCACGCTAGAATAGAAAAGCATAGGTGAAATTACTGCGGCAATTCCGGCTGCGCTGCGTATCACGATACATAGGAGGAAGAATATATGTCCGAAAGTTTACAGGAGCGTGTCGTCAAGATCAAGGTGATCGGTGTTGGCGGCGCTGGTAACAACGTTATCAATCGTATGATTGAGTCCGGCGTGGACGGCGTGGAATTCATTGCCGTGAACACCGATAAGCAGGATCTGAACAAGTCCGTCTGTAAAAACAAGATTCAGATCGGTGAAAAGCTGACCAACGGCATGGGCGCCGGCTCCAAGCCCGAGATCGGCAAGAAGTCCGCCGAGGAGAGCCGCGCTGCCATTGCCAAGGTGCTGGAGGGCACCGACATGGTGTTCATCACCGCCGGTATGGGCGGCGGCACCGGCACCGGCGCGGCGCCCATTGTGGCGGATCTGGCCCATGAGGCCGGTATCCTCACCGTCGGCGTGGTCACCAAGCCCTTTAAGTTTGAGGGCGCCAATCGGATGCGCCAGGCTGAGGAGGGCATTGCCAATCTGAGTGAAAAGGTGGATTCCCTGATCATCATTCCCAATGACCGTCTGAAATACGTCACCGATCAGAAGATCACCTTTGCCAACGCTTTCGGCATTGCGGACGATGTGCTGAAGCAGGCCGTCACCTCTATTTCCGAGCTGGTGGGCTTCTCCGAGAACGTGATGATCAACCTGGACTTTGCGGACGTTTCCGCCGTTATGAAGTCGGCGGGCCGCGCACATATGGGCGTGGGCATCGCCGCCGGCCGCGAGAAGGCCGAGCAGGCCGCCACTGCCGCCGTTTCCAGCCCCTTGCTGGAGACCTCCATCAACGGCGCTACCGGCGTTCTGATCAACATCACCGGCTCCTCCGAGATGACCCTGGACGATGTGGAGACCGCCGCCGGGATCGTGCAGGAGGCCGCCAACGCCAATGCCAACATCATCTTCGGCGCGACCTGCTCCGATGTGTTCCAGGACGAGATGCGGGTCACCGTCATCGCCACCGGCTTCGACGGCAGCTCCGTCAGCTTCAGCCCCAAGGCATCTGCGGCCGCTTCCGCTGCGGATGACATCGATACTCCCGTCGGTGCGGCGGCCAAGCCCACCAAGCCCACGGACATCGGCGATATCGACGAGATCTTCAGCATCTTTAAACGTAACTAAAACGAGGGGTGCTGTCTCACAGGCGTGGGGCAGCACCTTTTTTCTGTGGCGTGGAGATTGATTATGGATTCATACAAAGCGCTGTCAGCCAGCTACGACCGGCTGACCAGCGATGTGGACTATCGCGCCGTGGTGGCGTTTTATTTTGAGATCATCCGGCGGGAGAAGGTCGCGGTGCGTACCGCCGCCGATCTGGCCTGCGGCACCGGCTCTGTGACGGCGCTGCTGGCGCAAAGAGGCCTGCCGGTGGTCGGGGTGGATTTGTCCGAGGACATGCTGACCCAGGCGCAGCAAAAGACCCAGGCGCTGACCCCGCGCCCGGTGTTCCTGCACCAGGATCTGGCAAGACTTTACCTTCCTCGGGGAGTGGATCTGGCGGTGTGCGCCCTGGACAGCCTGGATTACATCATCGCCCCTGATGACTGCGCCGCCGCCATCAGGCGCGTCTACAAGGCCCTGAATCCCGGCGGCATTTTCATTTTTGATGTGAACACCCCGGAAAAGCTCCAAGCCATGGACGGTCAGGTTTTCCTGGACGAGGACGAAAATGTTTACTGCGTCTGGCGGGGGGAATTTGACAGGAAAAGTAATATCTGCTCCTACGGCATGGATCTGTTTCAGCGGCAGGGAAATATGTGGCGGCGCTCCTTTGAAGAGCATCGGGAGTATGCCTATACCCGCCCGCAGCTGACACGCTTTTTAAAGGCGGCGGGCTTTACTGGGATTCACGTATACGGCGACCGAACCTTTGCGGCCCCCAGGGAAGGGGAGCAGCGGATGTTTTTCAGCGCCAGGAAAGGAAAAATAAAATGAAGGATTATCTTGTTCGCGGCATGAGCATGGACGGCTTTGTGAAGCTGGTAGCCATCCGCTCCACGGAAATTGTCCGCCGCGCCGCGCAGATTCACCATACCACCCCCAACGCCACCGCGGCCCTTGGCAGGGCGCTGACGGCGGCCTCCATGATGGGCAACATGCAGAAGGTGGAGGACGGCTCCATGACCATGCAGGTCCGCGGCGGCGGCCCCATCGGCACCATCACGGTAGTGTCCGACGCCGTAGGCAACGTGCGCGGCTGTGTGACGGAGCCCCGTGTTCCGCTGGTGGAGAAATACCCCGGTAAGCTGGATGTTGGGGCCACCGTGGGCACCGACGGCACCCTGACGGTGATCCGTGACCTCCGGCTGAAGGAGCCGTATGTGGGCTCTACGGCGCTGGTATCCGGCGAGATCGCGGACGATGTGACCGCCTATTTTGCCCAGAGCGAACAGACCCCCACCGCCTGCGCCCTTGGCGTGCTGGTGGACCGGGATCTGAGCGTCAAGGTGGCGGGGGGCTATATCGTCCAGCTGCTCCCCGGCGCGCCGGACGATGTGATCGACAAGGTGGAGCAGGGTATCCATCGGGCCGGAGCCGTCACCCCTATGCTGGAGCAGGGTATGACCCCGGAGGATATCCTGGGTCAGGTGTTCGGGGATCTGGGCGTGGTGTTCCTGGATACCGTGGAGGTTGCCTATAAATGCTACTGCACCCGCAGCCGGGTGGAAAGCGCCCTCATCAGCCTGGGCAGGGCTGAGCTGGAGGAGATCGCGCAGGAGGGCAAGACCTTCCCTGTGGAGTGCCAGTTTTGCGATACCGTGTATCAATTTACCCCGGAGGACATTCAGACGCTGCTGGAAAAAATCTAATATTTCGTCCATTTTGGTGGGAAACAGCTGGCATTTGACCTGATAATATTTTTGAAAAAATTTGGGAAAATTGCTTGACAAAACAGGGCCTTCCGTGTATAATGAATCCCGTCGCTGAGGGGAACACACGGCGGCAAGTCCCTTGGGAGCATAGCTCAGCTGGGAGAGCACATGCCTTACAAGCATGGGGTCACAGGTTCGAGCCCTGTTGTTCCCACCATTTATTTGGCCCGGTGGTGCAGTCGGTTAGCACGCCAGCCTGTCACGCTGGAGGTCGACGGTTCGAGTCCGTTCCGGGTCGCCATTTTTGATATCTTTTGCATCCGAGTGGAGTGCGAATTCCACTCGATATGCCTTCGTAGCTCAGTAGGTAGAGCAGCGGACTGAAAATCCGCGTGTCGTTGGTTCGACTCCGACCGAAGGCACCAGATGCGGGTGTAGCTCATCTGGTAGAGCGCCACCTTGCCAAGGTGGAGGTAGCGAGTTCGAGCCTCGTCACCCGCTCCAAAGAAATAAGGAACGCCGGTTGCGTTCCTTATTTCATATGGTACCGTAGCCAAGTGGTAAGGCAAGGGTCTGCAAAACCCTCATTCCCCAGTTCAAATCTGGGCGGTACCTCCAAAAATCGGCAAGCTTCGACAGAAGATTGCCGATTTTTACTTGTTACTTACTCACTATTCACTCTTCACTATAATTTGGTGGCCGATTTTTGGGAAGTAATAGGTAACAGTGAATAGTGAAGAAGTAGGATACGAAGGGGAAGGTTAATATGGGCAGCCCTTTGCAAGAGAAATCGAAGGCTTTTGCGTTGCAGATTATCAAGGTATGCAATGAAGTAAAGCGGGAAAAACGAGAATCGGTTTTGACGAATCAACTCGTTCGCTCTGGAACCAGCGTTGGAGCAAATATCCGAGAAGCGTTTTATGCCCATGGTAGGGCTGATTTTATAGCGAAGCTTCAGATCGCATTAAAAGAGTGCTCCGAAAGCGAGTATTGGCTGGAATTACTGATTGAGAGTGGGTATTACGAGGATAAAAGAATTCTTGAACAGTGTGTTGAGATCAAAAAGCTTTTGATTTCTTCCATTAACACGGCGGAAAACAACTTGAGATAATGTGCATCTAAAGTGTTGGCAAGACACAAAAATCCCGAATGCGCCAGCGTTCGGGATTTTCTAGTGCTTTGCGTTTGTCAATTTGCAAGGAAAAGAAATTCTTGACAAGTGAATTCGCTTGTGCTAAAATGCAATGCGTTGGAGGAAAGCTTTCTCCAACATCATAGTTGGTATTGATTGCGATGAGGGCCCACCTGTTCCCATCCCGAACACAGAAGTTAAGCTCATCCGCGCCGACAATACTTGCAGGGTGACTTGCCGGGAAGATAGGTAATGCCAACACATGCCCCCTTAGCTCAGTCGGTAGAGCGACGGACTGTTAATCCGCAGGTCGTTGGTTCGAGTCCAACAGGGGGCGCCAGATGTACACGGTTCGCCTTGTGGGCGGATCGTGTACATTTTTTATGAGCTGGCCGGAGCGTCCGGGCGCTGAATGCGCTGGGACGCTCCGGCCTTTTTGCGTGTTTTCAGAAGTGCAACCCCATGTGTTTAAGCCGCGGGGCCGGAGTGCTGAATTCGGTGCCGTTTTCTGTACAGCGAGGGAGAAGTGCCAATATGCTTCCTGAACACACGGTTGAACTGGGAGAAGCTGTTGAAGCCGCATAGGTCCGGGATCTCGGTGATCGGCAGATTTGTATTTATCAGCAACGCCTGAACATTGCGGACCCTGGTCATCTGAATGTAATCGGTGATGGAAAACCCGGTGACATATTTGAAGCGGTGCGACAGATAACTTGGGCTGATATCGTGTGCATCCGCCAGCATTTCCAGGCTCAGGGGGTTCGGATAATGCGCGTGAATGTATCCCGCGACTGTATAGATTTTTTTCTCCAGCTCAGACAGGATTGTTTCGTTTTTGTAGATATTGCTGTCCCTGTTCAGAAACAGCAAAATCAGGAATTCGATAAACTTCTGATGAATGATCAGATTGCGCATGGGGTCTGCCTTGGAGGAGAGAAAATAGATGTCGTTGATTTTCCCGCAGAGCCGCCGCTGTAATTCGGAATCAAAACGGAATATGGGGATTTTTTGATCGAAGACCCCCAGCAGCTGCTCATATTCGTTGGACAGACCCGGCACATGAGAAGGCATGTTAAACTGGACGATCAGCCGCTTGCAAGGGCGGCCGGTCGGATATTGCGTCTTGTGCAATTTGGCCGGAGGGATCCCCACAATATCAAAGGCCTGGATCTCATAGGGGATGCCCTCGATAAAGTGGATCGCGTTTGGGCAGAGCGGGATGCATAATTCATAAAAGGGGTGGAAGTGCTGGAACTCCATGTTGATGTCCGCGCTGCGGCTGTCATAGTCAAAATAGTAGAAGATGCTGTCATTTTCTTCATTGACCCGGATGGAATACTTGTCCTCGTAATACAGCAAGTTATTCAGGAACATATGCTACCTCTGCTTTGCTAAAAAGATAGTCCAAATAGATTAACGTGCAAAGCTCCATGTTATTGCAGCTGGAGCTGCCCGGGAGACGGCGCGATAGAAGTGAGGCAATCCATGCACGTCACCAAAACGTATTGCATCATAAGTGTAGCACAGAATTTGAGATTCATCAATATTATTGCAGGAAAAACGAAGGAAAGATTGCGCACTGTATGCTATGTACAAAATAGACGGTAAAGAAATGTATAATATCAACAGATAAAAAATATTGGTGTTTCAAAAAAGCATGAAACGCAATAAAGTTTTTTGGAAAAAGACATGATATGCGTAGACTTTTACTGGGGAATCTGTATAATAAATGGTGTTTAGGGATGAATGTTCTTGAACGTAATAACTAAAATGGGAGGAACACAAAAATGAAGAAACTCATTTCTATGCTTCTGGCCCTGGCAATGGTCCTGTCTCTGACCGCCGTGACCTTTGCCACCGAGGCTTCCGCAGCTGAGGCCCCCTCCGCTGGCTACTCCGAGGCACCCTCTATCACAGAGCTGGGTACTTACGGCAATGTAGAGGACCGTCTGCCTGTTGAGGAAGACATTTTCGTGTCTCAGCACGACGCCGTTGGTGCTGAGCTTGAGATCGGCGCCTATGGCGGCACGATCAACCTGGTTGGCGGCGGCGGCTCCTGGGATCTTTCCAGACCCAGCCTGGAGACCATTATCCGGCGCAATACCGATGGCTCCTACTATCCCAACGTCATCAAGAGCTATGAGTACAATGAGGATTACACGGTTTGGACCTTCCATCTGCGCGAAGGCATGAAGTGGTCCGACGGCAATGACTTCACCGCCGACGACATCACCTTCTGGTACTATATGTGCCACATCAACAATTTTGACACCAAGGCCAGTTGGGCTGCCCTGATCGACGGCGAGACCGGCAACTTCGCCACTCTGACCAAGGTCGATGACTACGCCGTCACCTGGACCTTCGACACCGCCAAGTATCCCGCCGACTTCATCGAGCACGGCGACTTCAAGTGGTGCTGGGCGCCTTCCCACTGGCTTGCCGATCTGATCCCCTCCTCCATCCATGTGGAGAATGAATACTGGGCAGACACCGGCTTGTCCGACGAGGATGTGCTGGCAAACGCGCTGGCCAAGGGCGTCGACAAGGCGACCATCAGCGATCTGGGCAAGGCGGTTGCCTACAACTTCTGGAACATTGGCGGCATTCCCTCGCTCAATTCCTTCGTTCTGAGAGAAGGCGAGTCCAACGGCAGCTCCGTCTGCCACCTGGACCGCAACATTTACTACTGGAAGGTCGACGCGGCAGGCCAGCAGCTGCCTTACTGCGATGGCATCGTGTATACCAAGACCTCCGAGAACGGCCAGGATCAGTTGATGTTCCGCTCCGGCGAGGTGGATATTCTGAACGTCAACATGGCTGATATCGCCTCTATTCTTGCCGACATGGGCGACGCTGCTGTTCTGCGTACCTTCGCCAGCACCGACTGGGGCACCGTCAACGTCACCTTTAACTACACCCACAAGGACAGCAACTATGCCGAGCTGTTCAACAACATCAACTTCCGCCACGCCATTTCCATCGCTGTTGACCGCACAGAGCTGTCCGAGCTGCTGTTCGACGGTTTCCTGGAGCCTGGCCAGTCCGCGCCTCAGGCCGGCAACGTCGGCTATGACGAGGAGTGGATCAACAAGTGGACGGAGTACGATGTCGAGGGCGCTAAGAAGCTGCTGGACGAGTGCGGCCTGGTCATGGGCAGCGACGGCTATTATGACTTTGCTGATGGCTCTGACTTCCTGCTGACCTTCTATGGCTACCTGGATTCCGGCGCGGTGGATCAGTATCCCATCCTGGAGCAGTACTACAATGCCGTGGGCATCAAGACTGCCTGGAAGGAATACGAAATGGCCACCTTCGATATGGAGATCGATAACAACGACTGGACTGCCGTTATTCAGCCCCACACCACCATCGGCGGCCTGTCCATGGCTGACCGCGTCGCTCCCTTCGTTCCCATCATTCAGTCTGCCGAGTGGTATGGCGAGTTCGGCACCTGGTATGGCACCAAGGGCGAAAGCGGCGTTGAGCCCACCGGCGACATGGCCAAGCTGATCGAGATCTACGAGAAGTGGGCGGCGACTCCCATCACCGAGGAAAGAGAAGCCTACAACCTGGAGATCTATGAGATCCACAAGGAGAATCTGTGGACCATCGCCTACCTGCAGAGCGCGGGCAACTACAACCTGGTCACCTCCAGCCTGAAGAATTATCCCGAGGAGCTGGTTTGGGCTGACCTGTACATGTACGCGAACATTGTCCACTACGAGACGCTGTACAAGGCTGCGTGATCTACAAAAAGGACCCATAACGTATCATCAAAGTTCGGGGGCGGGGAACCAGTTTCCCTGCCCCCGTTTTATACGAAAGGAAATTCGCATGAATGAACAAAAAATGACCCCAAAGGACGGGCATTTCCTTCGTTCGGTAAAAGATTTTTTTCAGCGAGACCTGGTGCGGTACATCATCAAGCGGCTGCTGATGTTCATTCCTACGCTGTTTCTGATCTCGGTGCTGGTATTCTTCGTGATCCAGCTCCCGGAGACGGACTATGTAGACCGGCAGATATCCAAGCTTGCCTCAGAGGGTGAATATATGAGCCAGGCAGAGGCGGACGCCCTGCGCGCGGAGTACGGCCTGAATCTTCCGATCCACGAGCGGTATATCAAATGGATTTCCGGCATCATCTGGACGCCTACCAATTCCTCCTATTACCGGTTGTACGGCTCCCATCATGACTGGAAATATTCCTTTGCCTATGGCAGAAACGTCCTGTCCGTTATCAGCGACCGTCTGCCGCTGACGATCCTGGTTTCCGCACTGATTCTGATCTTCCAATATGGCGTATCGCTGCCCATTGCGGTATATGCATCCACCCATCAGTATTCCATAGGCGACTATATCGCCTCATTCTTCGGCTTCCTGGGTGCGGCCATACCAAACTTTATATTGGCATTCATGCTGATGTACTGGTCGTACAAATGGACGGGGAATGCCAATGTCGGCCTGGATTTGACCGGCTTCTTCCCATTCCTGAAGAGCATGATTATTCCATTCCTGGTCATCGGTACCTCCGGCACCTGCGGCATCATCCGCTCTGTGCGCGCCCAGATGCTGGACGAGGTCGGCAAGCAGTATACCCTGACCGCCCGCGCAAAGGGTGTCCCAGAGCGGAAGATCGTTATGAAGTACTGCTTCCGCGCCGCCATCAATCCCACCGTTTCCGGCCTGGGCGGCGTGCTGTCCACGCTGTTTTCCGGCTCCACGGTCACGGCCATGGTGCTGATGATCGACATCCAGGGCCCGGAGCTGCTCAAGGCGCTGCAAACCGGCGACGTGTATCTGGCAGGCGGTATCGTGATGATCCAGGCGATCCTGGTGGTCATTGGCATCCTGCTGTCGGATATCGCGCTGGCCTTTCTGGATCCCAGAATCCGCTACTCGGGAGGTGGAAGATAATGCATCTTTTCGGAAAGATTGTAAAGAGAAAACAAAAATCTCAGGAGGACTATTATCTTGCTTCCCAGTGGGTCCTGATGGGCCGAAAGCTGAAAAAGCACAAGCTGGCCCGGCTGTCCATGGTCATCCTCGGCATCCTGTATTTTTGCGCCCTGTTCGGCAATTTTATTGCTCCTTACGGTCTGGAGGAATTTGATGGCCTGTACCGCAACTCCGCCCCCACAAAGATCCATTTTACATATGAAGGGGAGTTTGTCGGCCCCTATGTTTACAAGATGGAAAAGAGCATCGACAAGAAGACCTTCACCGTAACCTACACAGAGGATACTTCGGAATATTACCCCGTCAAGTTCTTTGTGCACGGCACAAAATACAAGTTCCTGGGCCTGTTCCAGACGGACCTGCATCTGTTTGGCGTGGGTGAGGGAAGCAGCGGAGGCACAGGCGCGAAGTTGATGCTGTTCGGCGCGGACTCCCTGGGACGTGACCTGTTCTCAAGAATCCTGTACGGCAGTCAGGTGTCCCTGACGATCCCCTTTGCCAGCGCCATCATCAGCTTCTTCCTGGGCATCCTGATCGGCTCTCTTTCCGGCTATTTCGGAGGAACGTTTGATATCATCGTCCAGCGTATCATTGAGGTGATCGGTGCGGTGCCCCAGATCCCTCTGTGGATGGCGCTTTCCGTTGCCATTCCTGCCGGTATCTCCACCATCAAAATGTATTTCTACATGACGCTGGTCCTATCGTTTATCAACTGGACGGGCATGGCCCGCGTTGTCCGCGGCAAGATGCTTTCCCTGAAGAATGAGGACTATGTGATGGCCGCCAGGTTGTCCGGCGTCTCCACCTGGAACATCATCTGGAGGCATATGGTGCCGGGCTTTATGAGCTACCTGATCGTTTCCATGACCATGAGCATTCCCGGCTCCATCGTTGGTGAAACCTCCATGTCCTACCTCGGCCTGGGCATCAAGTCCCCCGCGACGAGCTGGGGCGTTCTCCTGCAGGAGGCAAGCTCCGTGACGGAAATCGCCAGCAATCCCCACAAGCTCATTCCCATCATCTTTGTGGTCGTCACCGTTCTGGCGTATAACTTCCTGGGTGATGGCCTGAGAGATGCGGCAGACCCGTATAAATAAGAGAATGGAGGTACGCAATCGTGAATAAGGATAACATTCTTGAAGTAAAAGACCTCCATGTGGTCATTCATATGACAGAGGGCCTTCTGACCGCCGTGCGCGGCGTCACCTTTGAAATGAAGCGGGGCGAGACGCTGGGCCTGGTGGGCGAATCCGGCTGCGGCAAGTCCTTGACCTGCAAGGCGATTCTGGGCATTAATGAAAAAAAGTGTGTCTCCAGCGGCCAGATCCTGTTTGATTCCGCCCAGCATGGCGAGGTGGAGCTGATCGGTCTGGCAAAGGAAAGAAAGAACGATAAGATTCGCTCCATCCGCGGCAAGGAGATATCCATGATTTTCCAGGAGCCGATGGTGGCCTTTTCTCCCATGTATACCATCGGCAATCAGATCAACGAGGCAACCCTGCTGCACATCACCAAGGACAAGAAAAAGGCCAAGGAAATATCCATGGACGTGATGCGCAAGGTGGGCATTGCCAATGTGGAAAAGCGCTACCACCAGTACCCCCATGAGTTTTCCGGCGGTATGCTGCAGCGCGCCTTGATTGCCATGGCGCTGGTGTGCAATCCCAAGCTGCTGATCGCCGACGAGCCGACTACCGCCCTGGATGTTACCATTCAGGCGCAGATTCTGGAGCTGATGAAGGAGCTGCAGAAGGATTTCAATACCGCCATTCTGTTCATCACCCACGATCTCGGCGTTGTTGCCAGGATGTGTGACCGCGTGGCGGTGATGTACCTGGGAAAAATCGTGGAAAGCGCGGATGCCAGAGAGATTTATGCAAATCCCCAGCATCCCTATACCAGGGGCCTGATCGGCTCCGTCCATAAGATCGGCTCCAAGAAGGCGGACAGGCTCTTCTCCATTGAGGGAACGGTGCCCCTTGCCATGAATCTGCCGAAGGCCTGCGGCTTCTACGACAGATGCGACGTGCGCATCGAGGGCCTTTGCAACAGAGCGGAGCCTGAGCTGGTGGAGGTAGCCCCCGGTCACAAAATTGCCTGCTTCAACTGCCCCCACAAGGCCTGCCAGGAGCAGCGAGCAAGGGTGGAAGCACTCCTGAAGGAAAAGGAGGGCAAACAGAATGCATAAAGATAATATTCTGGAAGTAAAGCACCTGCACAAGCGCTTTTTCTCCAAGGGAATCACGGTGAAGGCAGTGACCGATGTCAGCTTTGATGTGAAGCCCGGCGAGACAATCGGCATTGTGGGTGAATCCGGCTGCGGCAAGACGACCCTGGGCCGCTGTATCGTCCGCGCCTATGAGGCCTCCGAGGGCGAGGTGCTTTACCGCACGCGGGCGGGCGAGGAAGTGGACTTCCTGAAGGTGGACAAGAGGAAGCGGAAGGAAATTCGCAAGGAGATTCAGATGATTTTCCAGGATCCCCATTCCTCGCTGGATCCCCGCATGACGGTTCTGGACATCATCAAGGAGCCGCTGAAAGCAAACTATCCGAAGATGCCGAAGGCCGAAATGGATCAAATGGCAAAGGAGATGGCAGAAAAGGTCGGCCTGAACCCCACCTATCTGATGCGTTATCCCCACGCCTTCTCCGGCGGCCAGAGGCAGCGCATCGGCATTGCGCGAGCGCTGGTTGTCAAGCCGCAGATCATTGTCTGCGACGAGGCGGTGTCCGCACTTGATGTGTCCATTCAGGCACAGGTCATCAACCTGCTGCGTGACCTGCAAAGAGATATGAACCTGACCTATTTGTTTATCAGCCATGACTTGTCGGTCGTGGAGCATATTTCCGATAAGGTCGGCGTCATGTATCTGGGAAGACTGATCGAGTTCGGCGAAACGGAAGACCTGTTTGAAAAGCCGCTGCACCCATACACCGAGGCGCTTCTATCCGCAGTGCCTGTGGCAGACCCCACCGTTCAGAATGAGCGCATTGCCCTGAAGGGCGAAATTCCCAATCCTGCAAATACACCCAGCGGCTGCTTCTTCCATACCCGCTGCCAGTATTGCACCGAAAAATGCAAGGATTGCACGCCGGAATACCGGGAACTGGAGCCGGGCCATTTTGTCGCCTGCCACCGCGCGGACGAGCTGAAGCTCAGAGGGTTCACCTATGACGAGTAAAAGGCTGATTATTTTTACCGACAGCGGCGACACCATCATCGACGAGGCCACCCAGATTCGGGATGACCGGGGTATTGTCCTGGAGGCGGATTTCATCCCTGGGGCAGGGGAGGTTCTGAAAACGCTGCATGACGAGGGCTTCACCATCGCGTTGGTTGCCGATGGTGAGTGGGAGTCCTTTCAGAATGTCTATCGGAAGAACGGACTGGGCTATTGCTTTGACGCCTGGGTCGTGTCCGAGGTGGTGGGCAAGCAGAAGCCGGAGCCGGTCATGTTTGAGACGGCCTGTAAGGCGCTGGGACTGACGGAGGCCGACAAGGGCCGCATTGTGATGATCGGCAACAATCTGAAAAAGGATATCGCGGGAGCAAACCGGCAGGGGATGATCTCCGTGTGGCTGGACTGGTCCCCCCGCTACTTCCACACCATCGAGGAGCCGGATTGGACGCCGGATTATACGGTCAGCACCCCGGCGCAGCTGCTTACGCTGCTGCATGAGCTTGAGGAGAAAATTGAACGCGAAGCGTGAGGTTTGCTTATGGAAAACAAAACGCAAACAACGATCATAAAAGAAGAACTGAATCGCCTGCTGAAAGCGTTCATTCCCATCCTCTATGAGGATGATGAGATGTTTCTGGCGGGCATGAAGGAGCGGAACCTGGCCGGTGACGACATCCGCCGCTATCAGCACTGGGAATGGACCCAGGGGGTAGGCCTTTACGGGCTGTGGAAGCTGTTTGAAAACAGCAGGGATGTGAAGTATCTGAACATCCTGACAAGGTTCTTCGACAGCCAGATCGAGATCGGCTTCCCGGCGCTGAATGTGAATACCATGGCGCCGTTTCTGACCATGTCCTATGTGGGCGAATATCTCCGGGAGGAACGGTATCTTGGCCCCTGCCGGGACTCGGCTAGATGGATCATGGAGAAGTTCCCCAGAACGCAGGAGGGCGGCCTTCAGCATATGACCTCCGATACCCTGAATGACCAGGAGCTTTGGGACGATACGCTCTTCATGACGGTGCTGTTCCTGGCAAATATGGGCCGCATTGAAGGAAAGCAGGATTATATCGACGAGGCGCAGCATCAGTTTCTGCTCCACGCGAAATACCTGGCCGACCCCAAAACCGGCCTGTGGTATCATGGCTGGACATTCCATGGGCGGCACAATTTTTCCGGCGCGTTCTGGGGCCGGGGCAACTGCTGGGTGACCATTTCCATCCCCGAATTTTTGCAGATGGCGAAGGTCCAGCCTGAAACTGCGCAGAGGCTGGAGCGGATTTTGCGCGATCAGGTGGACAGTCTTCTGGAATTCCAGAACGAAAACGGCATGTGGCACACCCTTATCGACGACCCCACATCCTATGTGGAGTCCAGCGCCACCTGCGGCTTTGCCTATGGCATCTTGAGGGCCGTCCACACAGGACTGCTGGAGGAGCGCTACGCCGCAGCGGCGGAAAAGGCGCTTGCTCCCATTTTGGATTATATTGATGACAACGGTGTTGTCCATCAGGTTTCCTATGGAACGCCCATGGGCCGGGAAAGCAAGGATTTCTATAAGCAGATCGAGCTGAAGCCGATGCCCTATGGGCAGGCGCTGGCCATGCTGTTCCTGGCAGAGTGCCTGCGCGATTGAGGACGCACAGCTCAAGCGGCAATCCGGGGGAAATGAGGAAGCTTCCCTCATTTCCCCGCACCCCAAAGAGACGCTTCAATTGGAAATCGCGAGCGCTGCCCAGACGGGGCGGTCTTACAAATATGCTATGTACTTGTTTTTAGGAGGATGATTTATGAACGCACTACCTGTGATGAAGCCCTATATCGGCGGTGAGTGGATCGACAGCGAAAGCCAGAAGTTCACCACCATCTATGATCCCTCCACCGGCAAACCCATTGCCCAGGTCCCCCAGTGCACCGCCGCTGAGGTAGAAAAGGCCGTTGCCGTCGCAAAGGCAGCCTTCCCCGCCTGGAAGAATACCCCCGTTCGTACCCGCGCCGGTATTATGATGAAGCTGCGGGGCCTCATTGAGCGGGATAAGGAAGAATTGACCCGGATGGTCGCTACCGAAAACGGAAAGTGCTGGAGCGAGGCTGCCGGTGACGTGGCGAAGGCTCTGGAGATGACCGAGCTTGCCTGCTCGGCGCCCAGTTTGCTGATGGGCGAAAGCCTGATGGATACCTCCAGGGGCTATGACACCACCCTCTACCGGGAACCCATCGGCGTGTTTGCCGGAATTGCGCCCTGGAATTTCCCGGCCATGATCCCCGTGGGCTGGATGGCGCCCCTTGCCATCGTCTGCGGCAATACCTTCGTCCTGAAGCCCGCCTCCACCACGCCCATGACCAGCATGAAGTTCGCGGAGCTTTACAGGGAGGCCGGTATCCCCGACGGCGTGTTCAACATCGTGCCCTGCTCCCGCCATGAGGCGGAGATCCTGCTGACTCATCCCGACGTCCGGGGCATTACCTTTGTCGGCTCCACGGAGGTGGGCCTGCATGTGTATTCCACCGCCGCCGCCCACGGAAAGCGGGTTCAGGCCCTGTGCGAGGCCAAGAACCATGCGCTGGTACTCAAGGACGCACCCATCACCCGCACCGCCGCGGGCATTATGAATTCTGCGTTCGGCTGCGCGGGAGAGCGCTGCATGGCGCTGCCAGCCGTTGTGGTGGAGGAGGAGATCGCCGACGCGCTGGTTGCCGAGCTGGTGCGCCTGTGCAAGGCCCAGAAGGTCGGTCCCGCATACGATAAGACCTCCAACCTTGGTCCTGTGGGCAGCAAGAGCCACCAGAAATTTGTGCTGGATTGGATCGAAAAGGGCATTGAAGAGGGCGCGCAGCTGGTGCTGGACGGCCGGAACGTGAAGGTGGAGGGCTATGAGGATGGCTACTACATCGGCCACACCATTTTCGACCATGTTACGGAGGACATGTCCATTGGCAACCGGGAGGTCTTTGGCCCCGTGCTTTGCATCAAACGGGTCAAGAGCTTTGAGGAGGGGCTGGCTCTGATGAACCGCAATCCCTTTGCCAACGGCAGTGTGATCTTTACCCAGAACGGCTACTATGCCCGTGAATTTGCCAAGCGCACCGACGGCGGCATGGTGGGCGTCAATGTGGGCATCCCCGTGCCCATCGGCGTGTTCCCGTTCTGCGGCCATAAGCGCTCCTTCTTCGGCGACCTGCACTGCCACGGCAAGGATGCGTTCCGCTTCTACACCGAGAGCAAGTGCGTCACCGTCCGCTGGTTTGACGAGGAAGAGATGAAAAAGGAAAAAGTGGACACCTGGGACGGAAGCGCCCTGTAAGGGGGGTCCCTCTATGGCATACATCGAATTTGACCGGTCCCGGCCCTTTGACCTGGTGCTGCTGGGCCGGGTGGCTGTGGATTTTAACCCGGTGGACTATTTTCAGCCGCTGGAGAATTGCGTCACATTTAAAAAATATGTAGGCGGCAGCCCGGCCAACATTGCCGTGGGGGCAGCCCGGCACGGCATGAAGATCGGCTTCTTTGCCTGCGTCTCCGACGATCAGCTGGGCGACTTCGTGACCCATTTCTTCGAGCGGGAGGGCATTGATGTTTCCCGGATCCGCCGCTGCACAAACGGCGAGAAAATCGGCCTGACCTTTACGGAAATTCTCAGCCGGGACGAAAGCAGCATCCTGATGTACCGCAACCGCATCGCGGACCTGCAGCTGCACCCGGATGACATCGATGCCGATTACATCAAAAATACCAAAGCGCTGTTGATTTCCGGCACCGCTCTGGCGGAAAGCCCCTCCAGAGAGGCGGCGCTGAAGGCCGTGATGCTGGCCCGGCGCTTCGGCACAAGGGTGATCTTTGATATCGACTACCGGCCCTATAACTGGGCCAATATGGACGAGGTTTCCATTTATTACTCCATGGTTGCCAGGGATGCGGACATCATCATGGGCAGCCGGGAGGAATTCGACCTGATGGAAAAGCTGATCGAACCGGGCCGGGACGATCAGGCCAGCGCGAAGGCATGGCAGGCTTACCATGCAAGAATCGTCATCATCAAGCACGGCAAGCAAGGCTCCACCGCTTACACCTGCGACGGCAGGCACTATACCGTGCGGCCCTTCCCGGTGGAGGCCCTGAAATCCTTCGGCGGCGGCGACGGCTACGGCGCGGGATTCCTGTACGGCCTTTACAGCGGCTGGGATATGTACGACTGCCTGGAGTTCGGCTGCGCCCAGGCTTCCATGATGGTGGCGGCCCATTCCTGCTCCCAGGAAATGCCCCGTACCGATGAGGTGCATGCCTTCATCAGGGCCAGTAAGGAAAAATACGGAAACACCGTGTGCTGCGACAGGGAGGAAAATCAATGAGCATCATGACTGTGGGCCAGGCCATTGTGAAATTCCTGGATAATCAGTATGTAGAGCTGGACGGCGTAGAAACCAAGTTTGTGGACGGCGTGTTCACCATCTTCGGCCACGGAATTGTGGTGGGCCTGGGGCAGGCGCTGGATGAAGCCCCCGGCAACCTGCGTGTTTATCAGGGCCGGAATGAGCAGGGTATGGCCCATGCGGCCACCGGCTTTGCCCGGCAGCACAACCGCCGGAAGATCATCGCCTGCGCCTCCTCCATCGGCCCCGGTGCGGCCAATATGGTCACCGCCGCTGCCTGCGCCACCGTCAACCGCATTCCGCTGCTGCTTTTCCCCGGCGATACCTTTGCGGTGCGTCAGCCGGACCCGGTGCTGCAGCAGCTTGAGCAGGAATACAGCCCCAGCGTCACCACCAATGACGCGCTGCGTCCCGTGTGCAAATTCTGGGATCGGATCACCCGCCCGGAGCAGCTGATGGCCACCCTTACGCAGGCATTCCGGGTTCTGACAGACCCGGCTGAGACCGGGGCGGTCTGCGTGGCGCTTTCCCAGGACGCGGAGGGGGAAAGCTACGATTTCCCCGACTATTTCTTTGAAAAGCGCATCCACCGCATCCGTCGCCCGGCCCCCTGCCGGGAGGATTTGAACGATCTGGTGAAGGCCATCGCGGCAAGCAAGCGGCCCATGATTATCTGCGGCGGCGGCGTCCGCTATTCCGAAGCCGGTGCGGCGCTGGAAAAATTCTGCGAAGCCTTTCAGATCCCCTTTGCGGAGACGCAGGCGGGGAAGAGCGCCTGCAGCGCCTCCCATCCCATGAATCTGGGCGGCGTGGGCGTCACCGGCAATCTGGCGGCAAATTCCATTGCAAGGTCGGCGGACCTGATCGTTGCCATCGGTACCCGGCTGTCCGACTTTACCACCGGCTCCAAGGAGCTATATGGCAGCACAAAGCTTGTTTCCCTCAATATTTCCCCCTTTGACGCGAACAAAATGGATGCCGCCATGGTCATTGGCGACGCCAAAGCCACCCTTGAGCTTGCCCATGCAGATTTGGCCGCCATGGGCTACGTCAGCGACTACTATGGCCAGATCGAGGCGGCGAAGAAGGCGTGGAACGAGGAATATGCCCGGCTTGCCGCCTACCGCTACGGCGAGAACTTTGAGCCCATCATCAAGGCCCGGCACGAGCCGACCATTGCAGAGCAGGTGAAGCTGAACGGCGGCGAAATTACGCAGGTTTCCGCAATCGCGCTGATTCGGGACACCATTGATGCGGACGCCATTGTGGTAGGCGCCTCCGGCAGCCTCCCCGGCGACTTACAGCGGATGTGGACGACCGACTGCAAGAATTCCTATCAGATGGAGTATGGCTTCTCTACCATGGGTTACGAGGTCTGCGCCGCTCTGGGCGCAAAGCTGGCCTGTCCTTCCCAGGAGGTCTACGCCATGTGCGGCGACGGCGCGTTCCTGATGCTCCACTCGGAGCTGGTCACCTCATTGCAGGAGGGGAAGAAGATCAACGTGCTGCTCTTTGACAACTGCGGCTTTGGCTGTATCAACAATCTGCAAATGGGCAACGGTATCGGCAATCTGGCCACCGAATTCCGCTACCGGGATGAGCGGGGCGGCCTGGGCGGCGGCCTGATCCCCGTTAACTATGCCATGGTGGCCGCCGGCTACGGCTGCAAGACCTATACGGCAACCGATCTGAAGGAGCTGAAGGCGGCGCTGGAGGACGCGAAGCGGCAAACTGTTTCCACGCTGATTGATATCAAGGTGCTGCCCAAGACCATGACCGACGGCTACGGCTCCTGGTGGAATGTGGGCCTTGCAAGTACCGCCCAGAGCGAAAAACAGAAAGCCGCCTACGATCAGCTGTTGGCAAATCGAGCCAAAGCCAGAAAATATTAAGGAGGACGGAACATGCTTTTCACAAAAAATGTGAAGCTGGGCATTGCGCCCATCGCATGGACCAATGACGACCTGCCCGAGCTGGGCGGCGAAAATACCTTCCAGCAGTGCGTCAGCGAAATGGCGCTGGCGGGCTTTACCGGCTCCGAGGTGGGCAACAAATACCCCAGAGATCCGGCTGCTTTGAAGCCCATGCTGGAGCTGCGGGGCATTGAGATCTGCAACGCGTGGTTTTCCACGTTCCTGATCAGCAGGCCCTATGCGCAGACGGAGGCAGCGTTCAAAGAGCACGTTGCGTTCCTCGCCGCCATGGGGGCCAAGGTGGTTGGGGTGTCCGAGCAGAGCTATTCCACCCAGGGCATTCAGAGCCAGCCCGTGTTCGAGGGGAAGTATGTGATGAACGACGCCCAGTGGGATGCCCTCTGCGACGGGCTGAACCGCCTGGGCAGGCTGAGCCTGGAGGAATACGGCGTTGCCCTGACCTTCCATCACCATATGGGCACCGTCGTACAGTCCGCCGCCGAAACCGACCGGCTGATGGCCGGTACCGACCCCACCTATGTGAGCCTGCTCTTTGATTCCGGCCACTTTGCCTACTGCGGCGAGGATCCCACTGAGCTGGTGCGGCGCTACACAAAGCGCATCAAACATGTCCACCTGAAGGATATCCGCCCTGAGGTGGTGGCCAAGGTGCGGGAAAATCGCTGGAGCTTCCTGGAGGGCGTCCGGCAGGGTGCCTTTACCATCCCCGGCGACGGCTGCGTGGAATTTGATCCTATTTTCGCCTGCCTGGCGGAATCCGGCTACGAGGGCTACATGGTCGTGGAGGCCGAGCAGGATCCGGCCAAGGCAAATCCCTTGGAATATGCCATTCGGGCAAGAAAATTCATCCGGGAGCATACCGGCTTGTAATTTGGAGGTAATATATGGTTACTGTTGGCATTATCGGCGCGGGCCGCATCGGCAAGGTACATACGCAAAGCATCTGCAATTACATCCGCAGCGCAAGAATCAAAACCGTTGCCGACCCCTTTATGAACGAAGCAACCGAAAAGTGGCTCCTGAGCATGGGCGTGGAGGGCACCACAAAGGATTACCATGAGATCCTGAGCGACCCGGAGATCGACGCGGTGCTCATCTGCTCCTCCACCAATACCCATTCTCCCATTTCCCTGGAGGCCATTGCCGCAGGCAAGCACGTGTTCTGCGAGAAGCCCATCGACCATGACCTGACCAAGATCAGGCAGGTGGTCGAGGCCCTGAAGGGAAGCAATATCAAGTATCAGGTCGGCTTCAACCGCCGCCAGGATCACAATTTTGCCGCCGTGAAGCAGGCCATTCTGGATGGCAGGGTGGGCGACGTCCATATCATCAAGATCACCTCCCGCGACCCGGAGCCGCCCTCTGCGGAGTATGCAGCGGTCTCCGGCGGGATGTTCCTGGATATGACCATCCATGATTTTGACATGGCTCGCTATCTTGCCGGGTGTGACGCCGAGGAGATTTACGTCCAGTCCGCAGTCCTGGTGGATCCTGCCATTGGAGAGGCGGGGGACGTGGACACGGCGGTCATTACCTTGAAGATGGAAAACGGTGCCATTGCCGTTATTGATAATTCCCGCCGGGCCGTCTATGGCTATGACCAGCGGGCGGAGGTTTTCGGCTCCAGGGGTATGGCGGCCACCTCCAACGACACCCTGTCCTCCATGGTCCTGTCCAATGCCGAGGGCGTCACCGGGGAGAAACCCCTTTATTTCTTCCTGGAGCGGTATATGCAGTCCTTCGCCGCGGAGATCAAAGGCTTCATCAGCGCCATTGAGAATGACACCGATACCCTGGTGGGCGTGGAGGACGGCCTGAAGCCTGTGCTCATGGGCATTGCTGCCAAGAAGTCCGTGTTGGAGCACCGCCCGGTGAAGCTCTCCGAGATCGAATACTAAGGGGAATCTCATATGAGCAAGGAATTTTCCTATCCGCAATTTGAAAACGGAGTAAAGGTGATCTCCCGGGCCGGGGATGCCGTCAACGACATGATGATGAACATCACGGCCTACCGCATGGAGGCGGGACAGTCGCTGACCTTCTGCCATGCAGCGGAGGAAACCGCGGTGCTTTTGATCCTGGGCGAGGTCACTTTCCAATGGAATGACCGCCGGGAGACCGGCCAGCGAAACAGCTTCATTGAAGAAGGCCCCCATTGCCTGCATGTCTGCCGGAATGTGGCGGTGACCGTCACTGCCCATACCGGCAGCGAGGTGCTGGTCCAGTCCACGGAAAATGACCGGGAATTTGCCCCTGTGTTCTATCGCCCGGAGGATTGCCGGGATGATATCTTTGGCCTGGATGTCTTTGACAACAAGATGAAGCGCACCGTCCGTACCGTGTTTGATTACCGCAGCGCCCCCTATTCCAATATGGTCAACGGGGAGGTCATCAACCACCAGGGCGGCTGGTCCAGCTATACCCCCCACCATCATCCCCAGCCAGAGGTTTATTATTACCGCTATGAGCGCAGCGAAGGATTTGGGGCTTGCTTTTTGGGGGATAACGTGTATAAAATTAAGGATGGAAGCTGTGCCTGCATTTCCGGCGGCACCACCCATCCCCAGGTGACGGCACCGGCCTTCCCGATGTACTACTGCTGGATGATCCGCCACCTGGCGGGGAACCCCTGGACAGATCGGATCGTGGATCCCCGGTATACGTGGATTGACGCCAGGATGAAATAAAAGAGGTAAGCCTATGAACATTGGCAGCCAATGGAATGACCGACTGAGAATCTGGGCCGAGCAGTTCCCAAAGTATTACTACCGAAAGGCTGCGGCGCTTTCCGTTTCCTATTTCACGACGATGGAGCATATTCCCTTTGAACAGGCGGCGCAGGGGCACTATGCCCCCGCGCCTGTCGGCATGAAATGGGGAAGGATGTGGGAATACGGCTGGTTCCGAACCCAGGTCGTGATCCCGGAGGATCTGGCAGGGAAGCGGGTGGTGTTCACGCTGAACACCGCCGAGGAAATGCTGGTCTGGGTCAACGGCCGGGAGAGCGGTGCCATTGATAAGAGGCATCGGTTTATTACCCTGTCCCGGGCTGCCAGGGCGGGGGATACCTATGAGATCTATGCTGAATGCTATGCCGGTCACGGCATCCGCAACGAGGGCGCAGGCCCGGTGGGCTGGGGGGAGGAATCCGTGCCGGAGCCGCCGATACATCAGGTGACGGTGGGCCAGTCTCATTTCGGCGTCTGGAATGAGGCGCTTTTCCAGGCGGCAATGGATTACCTGACGCTTTACAGCCTGGTCCAGAAGCTGCCGGAGAAGAGCCTGCGCACCATGAAAATCGTGGAGGGGCTGAAGAAATTTACCTACATCGCGGACTTTGAGCTGCCGGAGCCGGAAATGACGGCTTCCATTCTGGAGGCCGGAAAGCTCCTGAAGCCCCTGCTGGAATGCAGGAACGGCTCTACCGCGCCGGAATATACGGTGTTCGGCCAGTCCCATCTGGATCTGGCATGGCTCTGGCCGGTGGAGGAGACCATGCGCAAGGCCGCCAGAACTTACGCCAATCAACTGGCCCTGATGGAGGAATATGACGATTACCGCTTCCTTCTCTGCGAGCCGCCGATCCTGGAGTGGCTGAAGGAGCTTTACCCCAATGTTTACGAAAGCGTCCTGGAGAAGGTGAAACAGGGGAAGTTTTATCCCGAGGGCGCTTTGTGGGTGGAAAGCGACACCAATATTCCCTCCGGCGAGTCGCTGATCCGCCAGTTTGTTTGGGGCAAGCGGTGGTTCCGCGGGGAGCTGGGCAGTGAAAGCCAGATGGCCTGGATGCCGGATACCTTCGGCTTTTCCGCGGCCCTGCCCCAAATTATGAAGAAATGCCGGATTTCCTATTTTGCGACGCAGAAGCTGATCCGTCAGTCTCCCGAATGCCAGCCCTTCCCCTACAACATTTTCTGGTGGGAGGGCATGGACGGCAGCAGGGTCCTGGCCCATACCTTCAAGAAAAACAATGCCAATTTCCAGCCCGGTGACCTCATCACCCGCTGGGAAGAGGACCGCGTCCAGCAGGAAAATATTGATGGCCTGATGTTCCCCTTCGGCTTCGGCGACGGCGGCGGCGGCCCTACCCGGCAGATGCTGGAGATGGCGCGGCGCTGCGCCGACTTGGAGGGCGCGCCCCGCTGCCGGATGGAAAGCCCGGTGAAATACTTTGAGCGCCATCCGCGGCCGGTGGATACCTTCTGCGGAGAGCTGTACCTGGCCTGGCACCGGGGCACCCTGACCTCCCAGGCAAAGACCAAGAAGGGTATCCGCGACGCGGAAAACGCGCTGCGGCGGACGGAATTCTTCCTCTCCCGGCAGCGCCTGTCCGGCAGGAAAATGCCGGATAACTGGAAGCAGCGGCTGGATGAGCTTTGGAAGAAGCTGCTGTTTCAGCAGTTCCACGATATTGCCCCCGGCACCTCCATTGCCAGAGTCCATGAACGGGCGGAGAGGGAGCTTCGCAAGGTCTGCGCGGGCTGCGATGAACTGCTGGGTGAAATGACGGCAGGAGCGGCAGACTCCCAGGGCTGCCGGGTGGTCTATAACTGCCTGAGCTGGCCCAGACGCATCCAGGGCGTGACAGTTCCGGCCCAGAGCAGCGCTGTGCTCGAGCCGTCCGCCGTGCCGGAGCACCCGGTGCGGCTGCGGTATCTGGAGCAGGAAAAGGGCTATGAGCTGTCCAATGCGTATCTTACGTGCCGCATCAATGGCCGGGGCGAGGTGGTCAGCGTCAAAAAGCAGGGAGCGGATACCGAATACCTGGCGGGGGCCGGCAACCGGCTGCTGATGTTCAAGGATGTGAACACCTATTATGATGCCTGGGAGCTGGGTAGCATGTATGAAAACCTGCCGGTTCCGCTGGAAGAGCGCGCGACGGTGACCATGCAGCCGGGGACATACCGGGCCGCCCTGGAGATCAGTCGTAAAATCGGTGATTCTGCCCTAAGGCAGGAGATCGTGCTGACGGCGGATTCCCCATACATTGAATTTGTAACCCAAATCGACTGGCAGGAGCGCCACAAGCTGCTGAAGGTCGCCTTCCCGGTAAACGCCAATGCGAAGGAGGCCATTCACGAAATTCAGTTCGGCTATGTGAAGCGCCCGACCCACCGCTCGTATCAGACGGATAAGGACCGCTTCGAGGTCTGCAATCATCGCTATTCGGCGCTGACGGACGGAGCCCACGGCGCGGCGGTGCTCAATGACGGCAAATACGGCGTCAATGCGGTGGATAACGAGATCCGTCTGACTCTGCTGAAATCCGCCATGATGCCGGATCAGGACGCGGATCGGGGGATGCAGCGGTTTACCTATGCCTTCTATCCCTTCGACGGCGCTTTTGCGGACTCGGACGTGCCGCAGAAGGCGGCGGAGCAAAATGAGCCGGTGGTTTTCGGCGGGATCGCCGACGAGCTTGGCCCCATTTTCCTGACAGATGCAGAGAACATTCTGGTTGAAACCATCAAACCGGCGGATACGGCAGACAATGCGCTCCTGGTTCGGGCCTATGAAGCCATGGGCAAGCAGACGGACTGCGCGTTTGCTGCCAATCCCAGAATTACGAAAATTGTTGAAACGGACATGCTGGAAGAGGATCCCCAGGCTGTGGATCCCGGTCATGTTCATTTCGGCTCCTTTGAGATCAAAACCTTTTTGATGTATTTTTGACATAGGGCGGTGAGGGAATGTACCGAATCGGGATTGACCTGGGCGGCACCAATATCGTGGTCGGTCTGGTGGAGCAGGATTTCAGGATCGTGGATAAGTGCAGCGTCAAGACCCAGGTTCCGCGAAGCGTGGAAAGTATGACGGCGGATATGGCGCAAATGGCGCGGACGCTGCTGGAACGCAACCGGCTGCTTTGGCAGGATGTTGCGTCCGTGGGCGTGGGCGTTCCCGGTACCGCAAACCCGGAAAACGGCCATATGGAGGATGCCAATAACCTGGGCTTTGACGACGTGCCGTTCCTGCCGCTCCTGGCGAAGAAAATCCCCGTGCCGGTGCATTTTGGCAACGACGCCAATGTGGCGGCCTGGGGAGAATACCTGACCGGCGGCTATCAGGAGGATTCCTTTGTCATGGTCACCGTCGGCACCGGGATCGGCGGCGGCATTATCCTGGGCGGCAGCCTCTGGCCCGGCATCAACGGCGCGGCGGCGGAGTTTGGCCATATGACCATCGATCATGACGGCGTCCCCTGCAACTGCGGCAGGCGGGGCTGCTTCGAGGCCATGGCCTCGGCCAACGCCCTGATCACGCAGGCGCGGGAACAAATGCGAAAACACCCGGAAAGCCTGCTCTGGAGCCTATGCGGCGGCAATGCGGCCAAGGTGGAGGCAAAGACGGTGTTTGACGGCGCGGCAGCCGGGGATGAAACGGCCCGGGAGCTGCTGGATGTCTATATTACCTATCTGGCAGAGGGGATCAGCAATATCATTAATGTTTTCCAGCCGGCGGTGCTCTGCGTCGGCGGCGGCGTTAGCCGGGCCGGGGAGGTGCTGCTGCGGCCGCTCCGGGAAGAGGTAGCCCGGCGCGTCTATTCCAGAAATTCCAAACGAAATACCAGGATCGAGCTGGCAAAGCTTGGCAACGACGCAGGGATCCTCGGGGCGGCCCTGCTGGGAAGCGGGAGGCAAAAACATGAGAAACCATTATGAGCAGATGATCCGGGACACCGAAAAACGGGCCAGACATCATCTGAAAACACAGAATCTGGATATAAACAGCCCCTATTACGGCGCGTTTGTAATGCCAGACGGCGTTTATATGCAGAAGCACGCCCTGTACTGCATCGCAGACATCGGCGCGGTTTACTGCAACGCCGAGTCTGAGCTTTATCACGACGAAGCCCTGCTGGCCTCCATGCTCCAAGGGCTGGACTATGTCCGCTCCACCCAGCATGAAAACGGCCTGTTTGATTATATTACCTGCAACTTTTTCTCGGCCCCCGATACTGCCTTTTGCATCGGCATCGTTTTGCACCTGGCTCAGTATCTGAAGGGCAGGGAGGCGCTGACCGGCGGGGAGGCCGCGCTGCTTGGAAAGCTGGACGCCATCATCCACGACGGCGGCAGGGGCCTGCTGGAGGGCGGCTTCCATACCCCCAACCACCGCTGGGCCATCGCCGCGCTGCTTGCCACCTGCGGGAAGCTGTACGGCGAGGAGGATCTGATCCAGGCGGCCTTTGCGTATCTCAACGAGGGCATCGACTGCAACAGCGACGGCGAATATTCGGAAAAGTCCGCCGGAAACTACAACAGCGTCAACAATCAAGCCATGCTGCTTCTGGCGGATGCGCTGGACGATGATTCCTACGAGCAGCACGTCATTCGGAACCTGCGGATGATGCTGACCTACTGGGAGCCGGACGACAGCATTTTTACCGCCAACTCCACCCGGTTTGACAAGGACCGGCTGGTGTACCCGGATGGCTACTACTGGTTCTACCTGTATCTGGGTGCCAAGTATAGCATTCCGGAATTCGCGGCCATGGCAAATTATACCTTTGAGATCGTGCGGGAGAAGAACATCCTTTCGCCCAACTGCCTGATCCGATACATGCTCCACCCGGAGCTGATCGATTTTGAGTCAGAGCTTTCCGGCACGCCCCGGAGCTATCATGCCTATTATGCCGATTCCGGTATTGCCAGAGTCCGTAAGGGCAGCTACACCTACACCGTGATGAAGGACAAGTCCAATTTCCTCTGGGTGCACAACGGCTCCATCAAGCTGGCGGTGAAGATCGGCGGCAGCTTCTGCGAGCACCGGGCCTTCAAGGCAGAGACGATGGAGATGGATGAGACCGGCGCGTTCCATCTGCACCAGAAAATGCGCGGCTGGTACTATCTGCCCTTCCCGGAAAAGCCAGCCACCTCCGACTGGTGGCAGATGGACAATGCCTCCCGGCCCAAGAAATGGGGGCCGGATATGGACATCGACGTGACCGTGCGGGAAAACGGCGACGCGATCGAGGTGGAGATAAGGACCTCCGGCGTCGTAGGTGCGCCCTGGCGTGTGGAGCTGGCCTTCTCCGGCATTGACCGAATCGCCAATGACCACCTGACCATGCCGGTTCACGGGGATGAGGTGCTGGTGCTGAAGGATTCCTTCTTCACGGTGTCCAATGGGGAAGCCTCCATGGAGGTGGGTCCCGCGTTTGGCACCCACCACTTTACCGACGGCAAAGAGGACTCGGAGGCCAAGACCCCCGGCGCGGCGACGGTCTACCTGACCGACTATACGGAATTTCACCATACGATTTCTATCAGACCCTGAGGAGGCCCGACCATGAGACAATACGAAAATCCCACTGCCACATCCGAAAACCGCTGCGCCTCCCGCAGCTACTACATTCCCGGCGGGAAATCGGAATACCACCTTTTGAATGGCGACTGGCGCTTCGCCTATTTCAGCCGGGACATCGACGTGCCGGAACGCATTGAAAATTGGAATACCATCCCGGTTCCATCCTGCTGGCAGCTTCACGGCTACGAAAACCCCAATTATACCAATGTCAACTATCCCTATCCCTGTGACCCGCCCTATGTCCCCGACGATGATCCCTGCGGCGTCTATGAGCGGGAATTTGAATTGGCGGATAAGTGGGGCAGGCTTTACCTCGTCTTCGAGGGCGTTTCCTCCTGCGCCTATCTGTATGTCAATGGCAGCTATGTGGGCTTCACCCAGGGGAGCCACCTGCAGGCGGAATTTGACATTACGGAGTTTGTCCGCACCGGGACCAATACCATCCGGGTCCGGGTGCTGAAATGGTGCTGCGGCAGCTACTTAGAGGACCAGGATTTCTTCCGATACAACGGCATTTTCCGGGATGTGTACATCCTCCAGCGGCCGGTGGGGCACATCACCGATGTGGAGCTCATCCCCAATGACCAGAATTTCCACATCCGTCTGGATGGCCAGGCCAATGTGAAGATCCTGGATGGGCAGACAGTCCTGACGGAGCGAGAAATGCAGGATGAGCTGGTGTTCGCACCCCAAAATCCGATCCTGTGGAACGCCGAAAAGCCGCACCTCTATACCGTTCAGCTGGAGCGGGACGGCGAGGTGATCGAACTGAGAAGCGGCCTGCGGAAAATTGAGGTTTCCGGGGATTATGCGCTGCTGGTCAATGGCGTGGCGGTAAAGCTCCATGGCGTGAATCACCACGACACCAGCGCCACCCGGGGCTGGTGCCAGAGCGACGAGGAACTGAGAAATGACCTGCTCCTGATGAAGGAGCTGAATATCAATTGCGTCCGCACCTCCCATTATCCTCCCACGCCCAAATTCATGCAGATGTGCGACGAGCTGGGCTTTTATGTGATCTGCGAAACGGATATTGAGACCCACGGTTTCCTCCGCCGCCTGCCCAATGTGGGTTATCGCTTCGATGTGGAGAGCAATGCGTGGCCCTGCACAAAGCCGGAGTGGAAGGCGGAATTTGTGGAGCGGGTGCGCCGGATGGTGGAGCTGTTCAAAAATTACCCCAGTGTGATCATCTGGTCCACCGGCAACGAGAGCGGCCACGGCGCGAACCACGTGGAAATGATCCGCTGGACGAGAAAGCGGGACGGCAGCCGCCTGCTCCACGCGGAGGATGCCAGCCGAAAGGGCCAGAGCTACAATGCGGACATTTATTCTAGAATGTATGCCTCCCTGGAAGAGGTGGAACAGGCTGCCGCCTGCGACGATATCCCCATGCCGGTGTTCCTGTGCGAATATTCCCACGCCATGGGCAACGGCCCCGGCGACGTGTGGGCCTACAATGAACTCTTCGACAAATATCCCAAGCTGATCGGCGGCTGCATCTGGGAGTGGGCCGACCATGTGGTGACGGAGAACGGCGTCCAGAAATATGGCGGCGACTTCGAGGGGGAGCTGACCCACGACGGCAATTTCTGCTGTGACGGTTTGGTATTTGCCAACCGAAGCTTCAAGGCCGGTTCTCTGGAGGCCAAGGCGGCCTATCAGCCCATCCGAACCCACTACGACGGCAGGACCCTGACGGTTTATAACAGGCTGGATTTTACAAACCTGAATGAATACACGCTGCGGTATTGGATCGAAGTGGACGGCGTGAAGCAGAATGTGACGGAAACAGTCCTGGATGCCGCGCCCCACACATCGGTGTCCGTGGAGATCGGCTATGAGCCGGTGCCCTGTCAATTTGGCGCGACGCTGAATGTCAGCCTGCTGAAAGCCGGTGCGGAGGCGGCCCATACCCAGCATTTGCTGCCCCATATCGCCCCGGCAGAGGAAAAGCGGCGGGGGCTGCAATTGACCGAGGATGGAGACCTGATCCATGCCAGGGGAGAGGGCTTCGGGTATTCCTTCTCCAAGCATTACGGCGCGTTTACTTCCATTCGGGTGAATGGAAAAGAGCAGCTTGCGTGCCGCCCGAGGCTGTCCGCCTGCCGGGCCCCCACGGACAACGACCGAAACATCCGCTTCCGCTGGCTCCAGCTGGACGAGTGGCAGGGGGAGAACCTGGATAAGGCCTTTATAAAGGTCTATGACTGCCGGGTGGAGGATAACGCGATCCTGGTGTCCGGCGCGCTGGCCGGCGTTTCCCGGACGCCGGTGCTGCGGTTCACTCAGAAAATTGAGATCGCCGAGGATGGCGAGATCAGCGTCGCCCTCTGCGGCACCGTTCGCCAGGATGCCATCTGGCTGCCCCGGCTTGGATTTGAATGGGAATTGCCCGCGGATGTGACCGCCTTTGCCTACTATGGCAACGGCCCCGTGGAAAGCTACCGGGATATGTGCCACGCCGGGCACATCGGCCTTTATGAAAGCGATGCCGTTTCCGAGTATGTACCCTACGTCCGTCCCCAGGAGCACGGCAACCATACGGCGGTGAAAATGCTTCGGATCGGCGGCTTGGAATTCCGGGCGGAGCAGGAAATGGAGATCCAGGTGTCCCGTTATTCCACCGCCGCGCTGCTGAAGGCGGAGCATACGGATGAGCTGGCGGCAGACGGCAGGACCCATCTGCGTATTGATTACAAGGTCTCCGGCCTTGGCTCCAATTCCTGCGGCCCGGAGCTGGAAAAGCGCCACCGCCTGGATGAGAAGGAGATCCAGTTTACCTTCTTCATCCGTCCCAGAGCTTGAAAGAGGAGCGTGCAATGAAGGTATGTATTCGCGCCCATGATTTGGGCGTTGCCGGAACGGAGCAGATCCTGGAGCGCCTGAACAGCCTCGGGCTGGACGGCGTGCAGATGGTCTGCTATAAAGCGTACCCTGATATCGCCCAGGCCCCCGGGGCCATGACGCGGGAAAGGGCGGAGCAGATCGGAAAGGCATTTTCTGATGCCGGGAAGAGCATCCCTCTGGTGGGCGCTTACTTCAATCCCATTCATGCGGATGAGAAGAAGGTGGAGACGGGCCTGCTGATTTTTGAGGACTACCTGAGGACATGCAAGGCAATGGGCTGTGATGTGGTAGCCTCTGAAACAGGCTCTTGCAACAATGACGAATGGACTTACCACCCCGGAAATCGGACGGAAGCGTCCCTTCAGGGCGTCGTCAGCGCATTTTCCCGCCTGTGCGATGTGGCCGCCGATTGCGGAAGCACCGTTGCCATGGAGGGCTGCGCCGGGCATGTCTGCTGGGACGTGGATACCCTTGCCCGGGCCAGAAGGATGATCGAGCGAAGGACAAAGGTGGTCTTTGACCTTTATAACTTCATGGATGCGGACAATCAGGGGGATTACCTGACGATCCTTGACAAAGGCCTGGATACCTTCGCCGGAGACATTCAGGTGTTCCACATGAAGGACTGCTTCCTGGCAGACGGACGAAAGCCAATTCAGACGCCCTTTGGAAAGGGCGGACTGGACCTGCCCGCGATCCTGGGACGGATCAAGGCCTACGATCCCAATGCCGCGCTGGTGCTGGAAGAAACCACCGGCGATGATATTGAACATGCGGTAAAAACAATAAAAAACATATGGGAGAGTGTTTGATATGAAATTTGATGTACGCTACGCCAATCACCCCGACGATTCCAGGCACTACGATACCGCCGAGCTGCGCAGGCATTACCACATTTCCAATCTGTTTGAAAAGGACTCCGTCAACCTGACCTATTCCCATCAGGACCGCATCATTGCCGGCGGCATCATGCCCGTAGACGAGGCGCTGGTGCTGGAGAGTTGCAAGGAGCTGGCCGCTCCCTACTTCCTGGCCCGCCGGGAGCTGGGAGCCATCAACATCGGCGGCGACGGCGTTATGGTTCTGGATGGCGTGGAGTATCCCGTGAACCACCGGGACGGCATCTATGTAGGCATGGGCACGAAGGAACTGATTTTTAAGTCCGTGGATAAGGAGAAACCCGCCAAGTTCTACATCAATTCCTGCCCCGCCCATCGGACCTGCCCCACCGTCCGTATTCCCATGGACAAGGCAAGATACAATCACCTGGGCGCGCAGGAGACCGTCAACGAGAGAATCCTCCGCCAATACATCCATCCCGCCGTTTGCGAGAGCTGCCAGCTGAGCATGGGCATGACCGCTCTGCTGCCCGGCAACGTGTGGAACACCATGCCCTGCCATACCCACGAGCGCCGCATGGAGGTCTATATGTACTTCGAGATCGCCCCCGATCAGTGCGTATTTCACATGATGGGCCAGGGAAATGAGACCCGCCACATTGTGATGCACAACGAGGAGGCCGTCATCTCGCCCTCCTGGTCCATCCACTCCGGCGTGGGCACTGCCAACTATACCTTCATCTGGGGCATGTGCGGCGAAAATCAGGACTTTGACGACATGGACGGCATTCCCACCGCCCAGCTTCTGTAAGGAGGCGTCCATGGATCTGTTTGATTTGACGGGCAAGGTGGCGCTGGTCACCGGGGGCGCTCACTCCATCGGATTTGCCCTGGGCGTGGGCCTGGCCCAGGCAGGCGCGAAGGTCTGCTTCAACTGCTCCAGCGAGGAAAGCCGTCAGCGCGGCATGGAGGCCTATGCCGAGGCTGGTTTGGAGGTCCACGGCTATGTGGCGGACGTAACGGATGAGGCCGCGGTGAAGGCGCTGGTTGACAAAATTGCGGAGGATGTGGGCGTGATCGACATCCTGGTGAACAACGCCGGATGCATCAAGCGCATTCCCATGTGCGATATGAGCGTGGAGGACTTCAGCAAGGTGATCGATGTGGATCTCATTGCGCCCTTTATCTGCTCCAAGGCGGTGATCCCCGGCATGATCGCCAAGGGACACGGCAAGATCATCAACATCTGCTCCATGATGTCGGAGCTGGGCCGTGAGACGGTGTCCGCGTATGCTGCCGCCAAGGGCGGCCTGAAGATGCTGACCCGGAACATCTGCTCCGAGTTCGGCGGCGCGAACATCCAGTGCAACGGCATTGGTCCAGGCTACATTGCCACCCAGCAGACCGCACCCCTGCGGGAGCCGCAGCCGGACGGAAGCCGCCATCCCTTTGATAAATTCATCATCGGCAAGACGCCCGCCGGACGCTGGGGCACCACGGAGGACCTGGTTGGCCCCGCGATCTTCCTGGCATCCGATGCCTCCAACTTCGTCAACGGTCATGTGCTGTACGTGGACGGCGGCATCCTGGCCTACATTGGCAAGCAGCCATAAGGCAACACCGCGCAATTGTGTCTGCGAGCCGCAGCCGTCCTTTTGCCAAATTGTGCGGTGCTGCCATAAATCCGACAAAACGAGGTGATTTTGTATGCAGGCGTATTTGTTTGTCCATTTCCGGGAGCGCAGGACGCCGGATGGCGAGCAGGTCTATTTTGGCCTGAGCCGGGACGGCTTCCACTGGGAGACCGTGAATGACGGGCAGCCGGTGCTCTGGTCCCGGCTGGGCGAAAAGGGCGTCCGAGACTGCACCATCATCCGCTGCGAAAGCGACGGGAAATACCGCATATTGGCTACGGATCTGAGCCTTGCGTACAATTTCCGAAACAAATACCATCTTGATTGGTCGGCCGTGTCCCACAACGGGAGCAAATGCCTTTCCATGTGGGAGTCGGAGGACCTGGTGCATTGGTCCGCGCAGCAGCTTGTTCCGCTGGGGGATGAAAGCTTCGGCTGCTTCTGGGCGCCGGATGTGCTCTACGACCCGGAGCGGCGGGACTATGTGCTCCACTGGTCGTCCACCCATGCCTCCAACGGCTTTGGGAATATGGGCATCTGGTTTAGCAGGACAAAGGATTTTAAAACCTTTGAGCGCCCAAAGCCGCTGTATCAAAAAGATGACGCCGGGGTCATCGATTCTGCCATTTATATGGAGAACGGGAAATATTTTATGTTCCTGAAATGCGACCATGCCCCGGAGCGGATCATGCTGCTTCAGGCAGATCACGCGCAGGGGCCTTATACCCGCAGCGAGGCCTTTGACAAAAGCATGCTGGCCATTGAGGCCGGTGTCTACGAAGGCCCCACGGCAGTCCGACTGGAGGATGGCCGCTGGTGCCTGTTCCTGGATTATTACGGCGTGCCCGGGGAAGGGCAGGGGTATGTCCCGTTTTTGGCGGATTCCCTCGCAGGAGGGAAGTTCGTCCGTTCAGACAAGGCGTTTTCCTTCCCCTACGGCTACAAGCATGGCACGGTGATCCCCATTTCCGTTGAGGAATATGAGCGGATCAAGCATCACGACTGGCTGTGCTGGGATTGGCAGTAAAGAGGATGCTTATTGAGTGCTTTCCAAGGAGAGGACGGTATCAATGCCCTTCGACCAATATTTGAGCGAAATAGACGAAGTGATCGCTTCCGGGCGGTATAAGGACAATTGGGAAACATCGCTTGACAAGGGCACACAGAGAAAAACAACTGAAAATGAGCTGCCAAGCCTTACACAATGCACCGCCTAACAGGACATAGGCGGTGTTTTTGTATGCAGACAGCGTTTTCTCTGTGTGCCGATATGGGCCAGCCGTGCGGCATGGCCTAAATTCTTGTCAAGGAGGTTATTCGTGTCATGGCAGAAGAAAGCAAGCATCCCCCTACCACGGAGGAACAGACCCCGCCTGAAATGCCGGGAAAGGCCCCAAAAATGGAGCAGGCCGAAATCCCTGATGTGGGCGGCGGCCCTGCTCCGTCCGCAAAGGTGATTGACCTTTCCGCTGTGCGTTCCACGCCGGAAAAGGATGCTCCGACGGACATCCCCAAGGAGCCGGAGGCCCCGCCCGTTTCCGTCACCGAGTACAGCAAGCAGGAATGGGAAAAGCCCATGCCGGAGCCAGAGAAGCCCAAGCCCAAACGGGGCCGCCCTGCAAAAGCCGAAAAAGCTACGCCCACCGAGCCGGGGGCCAAGAAAGAGGTAAAAGCGGAAAAGCCCCGCCGAGGCCGCCCGCCCAAGACGGAAAAAGCGTCCCCGGAGCAGGCCAAGCCGCCCAAGGCTGGCAAGACCCACGCAGCCCCCGAGGAAAAGGCAGCACCCCCGGCCCCGGAAGTGCCGCCTACACCCCGCGACGCTACCCGCGCCGAAAAAGAGGAAATCGTCTATCTTGACCTTTCCGACCTGCACCCGTTCAAGGATCATCCTTTCGGTGTCCGTGACGATGCGGAAATGAAATCTCTGGTGGAAAGCGTTCGTAACGGCGGCGTCAACCAGCCCGCGCTGGTGCGTCCCCGTGAGGGCGGCGGCTATGAGATCATCGCGGGCCACCGTCGTCAGATGGCCAGCCAGCTTGCCGGGTATCGCAATATGCCCTGTATCGTCCGCAATATGACGGACGATGAGGCCATTCTCGCTATGACGGATGACAACCTCCGTCAGCGCGAAACGATTTTGCCCAGCGAAAAGGCTATGTCCCTGAAAATGCAGTATGAGGCCATCAAGCATCAGGGGGCGCGCGGCGACAGCGCCGAGGCCGGAAAGCTCTCACTTGAAAGCGTGGGCCAACGCAACGGCATGAGCGTAAAAACCGTACAGCGGTATATCTGGCTCAATGACCTTGTGCCGGAATTAAAGCAGACGATGGATGACGGAAAGCTGTCTTTCACCCCGGCTGTGGAAATTTCCCGTGTGCGCCCCAAGCACCAGAAGTATATTGCCGTGTCCATTGAGGGCCAGCAGGCTTCGCCCTCCAAGGGCCAGGCAAAGCGGCTCCGTGAGCTGGACAAGGAAAACAAGCTCTCCCCGGACGTGATCGATGGTATTTTGTGTGAAGAAAAGAAAAAGGAGGATCGTGACGTGATCATTACTGGCGCTGAACTGGAAAAGTTTTTTGGCAAGGAGGCCACGCCCCGGCAGATGAAAGACCAGATCATGACGCTGCTGGAGGACTGGAAAGAGCGGCAGCCGCCCGAGCTTGCCAAGCCCGACAAGAAAATGGATATGGAAAAGTAACGACCTCTGGCCACCATGACCAGAGGCTTTTTGCTGCCCCGGTAGGATATGGCTCTTGCGGTTATATCCCCCGTCGCCGCCCGTAATCGAGCACAGGCGGGAGTGGGCTGTCAAGGGGGCTTTGCCCCGCCGTGTGCGGCGGCCTTGCCCTTGACCGCCTGCCCCGGCTGTGCTTTTTCTCCGGCAAGCAACGGGGGTATATCCTCCAGAGCCGCCCCCTTTTCCAAGATTGGAAAAGGGCGGGGGAAAAAGGTTGAACCACTACATTATATAAAAACGGAGGTTTTCAAAATGAAACGACCCCTTGCGTATATCACCGCCGCGTGGAGCGGCGATCCCTGCGAGGCGACGGAGCAGGCCGCCAAGTATTGCCGTGCTGTCTATGAGGCGGGTTTTTCGCCCATCTGCCCCACGCTCTATCAGCCCCTTTTCCTGAACGACGCCGTTCCCGAGGAGCACAAGAGCGGCATCGACATGGGCCGTGACCTGCTCCGCCGCTCTCATGTGCTGGTGGTGTGCGGCAGTATCTCCACGGAAAGCATGAAAAACGATGTGGCCGTGGCTCAGCGGCTGGGGATCACGGCAACCACGCTGGACGGCATCCTGACCGTAAAGCGTCAGGGCCGCCGCTGATATGTCATCCCTGTTTGAAGCCTACATAACCAACCTCGGCAAATACAACGAGGGGCGGCTTGTAGGCGAAACGCTGAAATTCCCGGCCACCACGGAGGAGGTGCAGGCCCTCTTGAAGCGCATCGGCGTGGATGGGGTACGGTATGAGGAAATCTTTATTACCTCATTCGACGGTGATGTGCTGGGCCTGTATGACCATTTGGGCGAGTATGAAAGCATTGACGAGCTGAACCATCTGGCCCATGTGCTGTCTGACCTCGACCAGAGCGACATTGAAAAGTTTGAGGCCGTCATTGACAGCGGCGAATACACGGGCAGCGTCCATGACCTGATCAACCTCGCGCAAAATCTGGATTGCTATGACTTCTACCCCGGTATCGACAGTGAGGAGGCGCTGGGCCGGGCCTATATCGAGGAAATGGAAATGCTGGATGTGCCGGATAATGTGCTGCCCTACTTCGACTTTGAAGCCTACGGGCGGGACGTGCGGATCAACGAGGGCGGCCATTTTGCCCCCGGCGGCTATGTGTTCAATAATGGCGGCAGCTTTGTGGAGCGGTATCACGGGATGGAGGATATTCCCCCGGAGCACCGTATCTTCGCCTATCCCAAGCTGAATATCCGGGAGCAGATGGCGGCGTATCAGGAGGTCATAGACCGTTCGGCGCTGAACGAGGAAAAGCTGCGGCTTCCCACCAGCCGCGAGGACAGATAGGCCGCCTCTGGTCACGGTGGCCAGAGGGCAAAGGAGGTGTAAGCTATCGTCGGAGATGAAGTGTCCCGGCAGACCATCGCCGTCAGCGTCAAGGCGTCCAAGCTGACCGCCCGTGCGTTGGCCTATGTGGTGGCCGCCGTGGGCCGGAAGATCGCCAAGGAACACCGCAAGGCGCAGACGCCCCACGGCAAGCAGAGTGTGCGAAAGCTCATGGGCCACGGCGGAGACACCAACGCCATCGAGGTGGACACGCCCAAGCTGTTCGACAAGGTTGCCCGGAAATGGGGCGTGGACTATGCCATCCGCCGTGTGGGGGATGAAAAATATCTGCTTCTGTTCAAGGCACGGCAGGCCGACGCCATCACAGGCTGCTTTGCTGAGTATTCCCGTTTGGAACTGAAACGGGCCAAGTCCCGGCAGACACCGATCCGGGAGCAGCTCCGGCAGGCAGAGGAACAGGTGAAAAAGCAGCCCCAGCGGGAACTGACAAAGGAGGCGGCGCATGGTGACAGATAAAGTCAGGAAGTATGTTCTTCCGAATATCCCGTACCTGTTCATCGGCTGGTTCTGCCTGAAAATCGGCACGGCGTACCGTCTGGCCGCTGGTACGGGCTTCGGGGAAAAGCTGCTGGGGCTGGGCCAGACCATCGGCACGGCCTTTGCCAGCTTTGCTCCCGGCCTTGCCCCGCTGGATTGGTTTGTCGGCATTGTGGGCGCAGTCGGCTTCCGGCTGCTGATCTACTGCAAGGCGAAAAAAGCAAAGAAATTTCGCCGCGATGCCGAGTACGGCACAGCCCGCTGGGGAAACGAAAAGGACATCAAGCCGTTCATTGATTCCAAGTTTGAAAACAATATGCTGCTGACCGCCACGGAACGGCTCACCATGAATACCCGTCCCCAAAATCCCGCCAACGCCCGCAACCTCAATTTCTGTGGCATCGGCTCGTCCGGCTCGGGCAAGACCCGCTTTTGGCTCACGCCGCAGCTCCTGCAAGCTCATTCTTCCTATGTGGTGGTAGACCCCAAGGGCGGTGTGCTGGGGCAGGTCGGCTCGTTTTTGCAAAAACGGGGCTACAAAATTAAGGTGTTCAACAGCATAGACTTTTCCAAGTCCATGCACTACAACCGTGCGACTCGTTCGCATACAACCGCTATTCTGTGAGGCAAACCTCATGGACGAA